>ERZ842401.1230-NODE-1230-length-37183-cov-40.114954_pt1 | contig 37183 bp, 33 predicted proteins | sample MGYA00521270_ERZ842401 | MGnify/ENA primary metagenome ERZ842401 (study PRJEB31892, sample SAMEA3878208) | bioreactor metagenome | biome: Moose rumen | place: Sweden | collected 2011-10 | study: EMG produced TPA metagenomics assembly of the PRJEB12797 data set...
TTTAGAGTTTAGAGTTGAGAGTTTAGAGTCAGTTTTTTAGTTTAGAGTTTAGAGTGGAGTGTGAAGTTTTTAGAGTAGAGAGTAGAGAGTAAGGGGTTGATAATCAAGGGGGTGGGGAATGTTGGGTGGTTGGGTGGTGTAAGTTATTGATAAAGAATGTGTTATGGTGAAATGTTAAAATTTATTAACAATTCAAGATGGGGATTTTAGGGAGTTTTGGAGATGTAATGTATTGATTGTCAATAATTTGAAAAAGTCAATTAAAATTAGTCGTTTTTCATACGACTAATTTTTTTTGGTGGTTGTATATTTGCAGTCGGATAACGGGTTGACGGCAGAGGATGCGTCAGACGTTATGAAAATAAAAATAGTATTAACAACCTAAAACGTTTTATTATGGGAACCTTGAGAAATTCGGTTCATTTGATTGGACGTCCGGGTGCGGATCCGGAGATTAAGAGTTATGGCGACAGAAAGATTGCCAGATTTTCGTTAGCCACCAACGAGAAGCATTACAACGACAAGAAGGAGCTTGTCACCGAGACAGAGTGGCACAACATCCTTGCGGTAGGCAGGACTGCTGAGATTGTGGAAAAGATTGTCAGGAAAGGCCGTTTAATGGCGATAGAGGGCAAGATACAGACGAAGCAGTATGAGGACAAGGACAAAAACAAACGTTATTTCACGGAGATTTTAATGGACGAATTCATGCTCGTTGACAAAATGAGTAACGACGACGAGCAGAAAAGTGATAAAGAATAGTATTCATGAAGGAAGGGGACCTTCCGCTATGGACTCCCTGTTCCATTTATAATTTGTTTTACATAATGCTCATAAAGTTTAGTTTCATCTTCGGTTATGGTTTATAATCTGTTGTATGTCGGCAAGGTCCCTTCATGAATAAAAAAAGCGGGTGCATTGAAAAAAAGACTATCTTTGTTGTTTGAAACAAACACATAAAACGATGAAGATAGTCTTTTTGGAGCCGTTGGGACTGACGGTGGAGGCCATAGAGATGGCTTGTGACGGATTAAAGAAACAGGGTCATGATGTTGTGGTATATCCTGACCGCCGACCTGAGTTGAACATTGAGCGCGCTGCAGACGCCGACATAGTGGTTGAGAGCAATATGCCGTTGCGCAAGGACTTTTTTGACGCCTGTCGAAACCTGAAGATGCTGTCGATAGCATTCACGGGTTTGGATCACATCGACATGGAGGAATGCCGTCGCCGCGGAATCGTTGTGAACAACGCCGCCGGATATTCGACAGAGGCCGTGGCGGAGGAGACCATCTGCATGATGATAGGGTTGTATCGTCATGTCATTGAAAATGACAGGATTACACGCAGTTGCAAGGGTCCTTCGATGGCACCGGGGCGGGAAATCGCAGGTAAGACGGTCGGCATCATAGGCTTAGGTGCCATAGGGCAGAGGACAGCGGCATTGGCACAGGCATTTGGATGCAGGACAATAGCATGGAACCGCACGCCGAAACAGATACCCGGAGTGACATTGGTTGACAAGGAGACGCTTTTGAAAGAATCTGACATTGTTGCAGTGCATGTGGCATTGAACAATGAGACACGTAACTTATTGACCTACAAAGACTTCACCATGATGAAAAGCTCTTCGGTAATAGTGAACGCCGCAAGAGGTCCCGTGGTTAACGCCAACGACTTGGCTGAGGCGTTGAAAAACGGCATCATAGCAGGTGCGGCATTGGATGTTTATGACGTGGAGCCGCCACTGAACACCGACAATCCGCTGTTGACGGCACCAAACACGATGTTGCTTCCACATATAGGGTTCGCGACGAAGGAAGCGTTTGAGGCAAGACTGGAGATTGTTGTTAAAAACGTTATAAAGTTTATCAGTTAGTCAGTTGTTCAGTTAGTCAGTTGTTCAGTTAGTCAGTTGTTCAGTTAGTCAGTTGTTCAGTTGTTCAGTTAATCAGTTGTTTGGTTTAATAGGATAATATGTTTGTATTTTGATGTATGGATAATTTTGGTGGATTTTTGAGAGGGAAATGTTTGAGTTTTGCAGTTGATGTAGTTAATTTATATAAACATTTAGTTACAGATAAGAAGGAATATATTCTATCAAAACAATTAGTCCGAAGTGGTACTAGTATTGGAGCTAATTTGGTTGAAGCACAAAATGGAATTAGTGAAAAAGATTTTTGGGCAAAGTTGTATATATCATTAAAAGAAACAGCAGAAACAAGTTTTTGGATAGAACTTTTATTAAAAACAAACTATATTACTATAGAAGAATACAGTTTAATTAATAATAAGTGTCAAGAGTTAAATAGATTGTTCAATAGTATGGCTAAAAATCATAATAAAACTAAAAACTAAAAACTGAACAACTATTTAGTGATTACAATTCCGAGGTCGTGGTTAATTCGGGAGCGGATGTCGTCAAGTTTTTTCATCTTATGAAGGATGACGAGCTGGTCGTCGGGGTCGGTACAGGACTGCAGTTCTTTGACGAGGGCTGAGCGACGGTCTTCGATTACCATGTCTTTGAATCGCAGGATGGAGGTGATGACGGTTTGTTTGAGGACGTCGTCTTCGGTTTTGACCACTATGCGATGGCGTCGCCAGTCGTCGAGGCGATACTGAGTGCTGAGCAGATTAGCGGCCAGCACAGCCACGTCTTGGTCTTCGCTTGAGGTGAAATCCTGTGCTGTCGGGAGCTTGTCAGCGTCGAGGCCTTGGTCGAAAGCGTCGAAAATCTTCTTATGTGTAGGGTCGCGGAAGAGCAGGCCGTCATTTTTAAGGTCATCGACGATGAGCGATGCTATGGTGGTGGTATAGACAATATCGTTGTTGTCGTCGTCTTTGCCTTCAATATCAAGGGTTTCGGAGCCATGAGTGAGCAGCAGTTTCACGAGTTCCTGCTCTTGATAATATCCGATCGGCGTGGTGTCTTGAGTCTCTTGATGTTGCTGAGTCTCTTGATAGGACTGGAAAGACTGGTACGACAGGTAAGAGGTGTCCTGACCGGTGTTGATGCCGAGTTGTTTGCGATATTTGGCGCGCAGTATTTTGTTGACCTCGTTGGTGAGAGTCTGTTCAGGCATCTCAAGGGTGCGGCTGCATTCCTTTATGTAGGTGGCTCTATAGATAGGGTCGGGGATGACGGCTATTGTCTCGACGATGTCTTTTATGACGGATGCGCGTTTTATCGGGTCGTTTTGAGCGTCCTTCAGCAGGAGGTTGGTCTTGAATCCGATGAAGTCTTTCGCGTTGTCTGTCAGATACTTAGTGACGTACTCTATAGGGTTGTTTTGAACAAAGGTGTCGGGGTCGTCATCAGGAGGCAGCACCACTATACGTACGTTCATGCCTTCTTCGAGAATCATATTAGTGCCTCGGAGGGCGGCGTGTATGCCGGCGGCATCGCCATCATAGAGGATGGTGATATTTTTGGTATAGCGGCTTATCATGCGAATCTGCTCTGTTGTGAGTGAGGTGCCGGAGCTTGCCACCACGTTTTCGATGCCGGCCTGGTGCATACTCAGGACGTCGGCATAGCCTTCCACGAGGATACAGTTGTCGAGGCGAGAAATCTCATTTTTGGCGAAGAAGATGCCGTAAAGAGTCTGGCTCTTATTGTAAATCTCTGATTCAGGGGAGTTTACGTATTTAGCTTTAGTCTTCTCCTTTGTCAAGATACGGCCGCCGAAGCCGATGACTTTGCCTGTGAGGTTATGGATAGGGAATATTACGCGTCCCTGATAGCGGTCGTAGAGGCGGTCTTCATAGCTTCCGGTGAGTCCCACTTTTATCAGGAGGTCTTTGTCGTAGCCGTTTTTGGTGGCGAACTCAGTAAAAGCGTTGCCGTTGTTAGGGCAATAGCCGAGTTGGAACTTGTTGATGATAGCGTCTCTGAATCCGCGTTCATGGAAATAGGCGAGTCCCACCGACTGACCTTCGTCGGTACTCATCATGGTATCGTAGAAGTATTTCTGCGCGAAGCTGTTGATATTAAACATACGTTCACGCTCGTTCTGTGCGGCGAGTTCTTCGGGTGTCTGTTCGTGTTCCTCGATTTTGATGCCGTATTTTTTGGCGAGGTAGCGCAGAGCTTCCTGGAAGGAATAATGTTCATGTTCCATGATGAAACGCACGGAGTCGCCTGCCTTGCCGCATCCGAAGCATTTGAAGATGTTTCGTGCCGGGTTGACGTTGAACGACGGTGTTTTTTCCTTATGGAACGGGCACACGCCCACGAGGTTGGAGCCGCGTTTTTTTAGGGTCACGAACTCGCTGACGACGTCTTCGATGCGCGCCGTCTCGAAAATCTGGTTTATGGTCTCGCGTGGTATCATAATGCCCAGATTAGAAGTCCGCCGATGATTATCACTCCGGAAACGACGAGGTCGATGAGGCAGAAGCCCATGATATCCTTTGCGTTAAGCTTGGCTATAGCGAGAGCCGGCAGTGCCCAGAAAGGCTGTATGAGGTTAGTCCATGCGTCGCCCCATGCTATCGCCATGCCTGTGAGACCATGGTCAACGTTGAGTGCCTCGCCGGCCGCGAACATGATAGGGGCTTGTATCGCCCAGTGACCGCCGCCGGATGGCACAAACATGTTGAGTATTGCCGCGCAAAGGAAGGTGTATAACGGATAAGTCGTTGAGTTTGAGATGTTTATGAATGCCTCGCTGACGACGGTGCCGAGACATATTCCTGATTCGCCCACGCCGGTGATGATGCCCATGATGCCTGCATAGAACGGGAATTGCAGCAATATACCTGCTGCGCCGCCCACAGATTTCGCGAAAGCGCGGACGTAGGCGATTGGTGTCTTATGCAAAACGATGCCGAGGAAGAGGAACAGCAGGATGACGGAGCCGAGGTCGAAGGTCTTTTTCTTGATAAACAGACTGATTATCAGGAAAGTGAAGCCCAACAACGACAAAACTGCACTCAAGAGGCGGCTGTTTTCGAGTCTCATGGCAGGTGTTGTCGTTTTCTCAGCCTTTGTCTCATCGTCTTCTTGAAGAAGAGCCGGGTCGATTGCCACTATGCCTGTCTTAGGGTGCATCAGCGCGTTGATGGCGATAAGGGCGACGGTGACGAGCACCACCATGATGATGTTATGTGGGTCGAGGATGGTGTTTCCTATAGGAATCACTGATGTTATGATGCCGTTTGTATCTTTGGTGAGTTCGTTGACGTCGGAAGCCATTTTGAGGGGGATAGAGCCTGAGATGCCGGCGTGCCACACCACGAAGCCGCTATACGCCGAGGCGATAAGCAGGCGGTAATCGACGTTTTTGAGTTTTTTCGCTATCTCCTTGGCGAAGATGGCACCCACTATGAGTCCGAAGCCCCAGTTGAGCCAGCATGCCACGGCTGAGATGCCGGTGACGAGAGCTATGGCACCCGCCGGTGTCTTCGGCATAGAGGCGAGACTGCTGATGCCTTTTTTGATTAAAGGAGCCGCCGCGAGTGTGGCACCTGTCACTAAGACGAGAGCCATCTGCATGGAGAAACCGAGAAGGTTCCACACGCCACCACCCCAGTTGCAGACGACCTCCATGACGCTCTGATGGCATACCGGAATGGCGACCAATATGGCGACAAACGTGAGAATTATCGCGAAAATGAACGGCTCAGGCAGGTATTTCCGCATGAAACCGACGCATCCATCTATTATTTTACGGAAGATTTTCATTCTACAATAATTTTATTTGTGCTTGTCAAGCCATCAGCGTTTGTGATCTTCAGGAAATAAAGGCCTTTTGCGATATTTTCCAAAGAAATGACGACCTCGCTGAGGCTGTCGTCAACGAAAACATCATCAGAATAGACTATTTGTCCTAACATATTGAACAACAATATATTAGCTTTTCCAAAATTATTTTGATAAAATCTGACATTCAATTCTTTTGTAGCCGGATTAGGGAAGATGTCGTAGCTTAAAGTGTTGGTTGTCAACTCATTGACATCAAGATTATTATAAACGACAAGTTCTATTGTCACGGGGATATGGTCGGAGTTATTGAACAAAGCGTTGGCGACATCTTGAGAAACGGCGTTGTTTGTGGGGTTGTTGATGCTTTGGTTGAAGTGTTGTCCGTCGTTGCCGAGGGCGTTGTAGCTACCTCCGACGTAATGTATCTTATCTCTGCCGCCGTAGATGTTTTCCGACATCAGGATAAAGTCGAAGCGGTCGTCCATGCCGCCCGACGAGTGGCAGTCAGAGTCGTTGTTTCTATGTGTTGATTGGGTATGATACTCTTCGTAAGTGGCATTATTGTTCCAGTTTCCGACGCCGTAAGGGTAGAGAGGGTCGATAAAATAGGAGTTTGGATAAGCCGACTGGTTGGTAAAGGCCTGGTAAGCAGGTTCCGACGAGGTATAGATGTTGAAATCGCCCATGATGAGGACGTTTTTCTCACGGTAGTTAGTTTCGAGATAGTTCATGGTGTTTTCCGCCATGATTTTGCGTTTTCCCTCATTGTCGGAGCCTGTGCCGGCTTTCAGGTGGGCGATGACGCAAGTGAGCATAATCTGTCCCGAGTCGTCGTTTTTGAATTTGAAGTCATAAACGTCGATGTCGCGGGTGTATGTTTGGGCTGTGTGGTGGCCTGTTAGGGTGAGTTTTGTGGAGTTGTAAAAGATGCAGTTGGTGAGGTAAGAGTTGTTTGTGTTGGCTCCCGCGCTTGTCATCCAATAGTTTATACCATTGATATTCAAGTTGTTAGATAGGAAATTATTTGGCAATGAGTTTGTTTTTCCCATTTCGCAGACGGTGAGGATATCGGGATAATAAGCCGTGAGGATGGTACGGATATAGCCGTTTTTATCGTCGATATTATTGTTTGTAGTGTTGCAATATCCGGTGTTATTACCGTAATTGAGCAGGTTGTACTGCATCACTTTCAGTGTTTCGGGTTGTCCGTAAATCGCTGAAAATGATACAGATAACAACAATATTAACAAAAATTTCCTCATTATTCAATACGTTTTAGCATACTTATTTCACTGTTAGTGAGGAAGCGCCAGTGTCCGCGTGGCAGGTTGAGTTTGGTAAGGCCTGCGAACATGACGCGGTCGAGTTTAATCACCTCATAGCCAAGGCTTTCGAAGATACGGCGCACGATATGGTTACGACCGGAATGTATTTCCACGCCCACTTCGCGCATGGTAGGGTCGTCGGTGACATAGTCGATTTTATCGACCACTATAGGGCCGTCTTCGAGGGTGATGCCAGCCCGAATCTGTTCTATATCATTGGTAGTCAATGGTTTATTGAGTGTCACATGATACAGTTTCTTGACTTCATGGCTTGGGTGTGTGAGTGTCTTGGCGAGATCGCCGTCGTTGGTGAGCAGCAGCAGACCGATAGTGTTACGGTCGAGGCGACCCACGGGGTATATACGTTCTTGGCAAGCGCCTTCGACGAGGTCCATGACGGTATGGCGTTCATATGGGTCGTCGGAAGTGGTGATGACGCCTTTGGGTTTGTTCAGCAGGACATAGCGCAGCTTCTCACGGTTGAGAGTCTGACCGCCGTACATCACCTTGTCGGATGGCTTCACTTTTGTGCCGAGTTCGGTCACCACCATGCCGTTCACTGTGACGGCGCCGGCGAGGATGAGGTCGTCGGCTTCGCGGCGTGAGCATATCCCTGAGTCGGCGAGGTATTTGTTGAGACGTATTTCGCCTGATGCCTGCGGGCGGTCGAACTCAGGGTCTTTCTCCCTGCGGTAGCCGCGGCGTCCTCCGCGAGGACGTTCCTCGTCGCGGTCAAAATCACGACGGCCGTAGCTTCTTCTCTCGCCGTAAGGCTTTCTCTCATAGCGTTCATTGCGGTCATCATCACGACGGCCGTAGCTTTTTCTTTCGCCGTAAGGCTTTCTCTCGTAGCGTTCATTGCGGTCATCGTCACGACGGCCGTAGCTTCTTCTCTCGCCGTAAGGCTTTCTCTCATGGCGTTCATTGCGGTCATCGTCACGACGGCCGTAGCTTCTTCTCTCGCCGTAAGGTCTTCTCTCATGGTGTTCCTCATCGCCCTCTCGGCGAGCTTTTTCTCTCTCAAACTGCTCTAATCTCTCGTCACTGAATCGTCTGACTTCGGCAGTTTTTCTTCTGGCAACATGTTGACGTTTGCCGTTTCTGTCTTCGTTATTCATTCTAAAAAAAATTATATAAGATATTTGGGCTGCAAAATTACGAATTTTTCGTGTACGAGGTGCTTAAAAATTAACAAGTTATCAACAATTTTTGAAGTCGTTAGCCTTTAGTCGTTAGTCGTCAGCTGTCAGATTTTCGAAATATTTTTTCATTGATAACAGGATAAGGTTATGACGAGACAACATTTTTTATTATTTTTGCAGTTTAAATTCAATTGAAATGAAGAAGTTATCATTTTTACTGATTTTATTAGCAGTTACAGTTATTTCGCAAGCACAGATTGCGACAAACATTTACTGGGTGAAATTCACCAACAAGGCCGATTCGCCATATTCCATTGACAATCCGAGTGAGTTTTTAAGTCAGAGGGCGATAGAGCGTCGTGAGCGTCTCGGCATTGATATTGACGAATACGATATTCCTGTGAATCCCCAGTATTTGCAGGCTGTTGCCGATTGTGGAGCTCAGATTTTGAATCCGTCGAAGTGGTTAAACGGCGTTTCGGTTTACGCCACGAGTCAGAGTGTGATAGCTGCCATCAATGCGTTAGATTTTGTGGAGACGGTGCGCAACTGTCCGAATTACCCCGAAGCCCAGCGTGACAAAGAGCTTTGGCTTGCCGATGAGATGAAAGATTCCGGCGAACCTGTTGTTGCCAAAGATTACTACGGTGGTGCTCACGACCAGGTGTATCAGTTGAGAGTCAATGAGTTGCATGACATGGGATATGATGGTACGGGTGTTGTCGTCGCTGTGTTGGACGGCGGATTCGTCGGGACTGACGAGCATTATTGTTTCGACAACATGCGGGAAGAAGGCCGTTTGTTGGGTGTTCGTGATTTTGTGTATGGTTCTTCCACGGTGTATTCGCAGAGCACACACGGCACCTCATGTTTGAGTACTATGGCTGCCTACGACCCCAACACCATGGTTGGCACTGCACCGAAGGCGTCATATTATCTGATTCACACCGAAGACGGTGCGGGCGAGAACATAGTGGAGGAATACAACTGGGTGTCGGGTGCCGAATATGCCGACAGTCTTGGTGTTGACGTATGCACAACGTCTTTGGGTTACATTGATTTCGACATGCCGCAATGGGATCATCCTTTTGCGCATTTCGACGGCAACACGGCACCTATGAGCATTGGTGCTGAGATTGCGGCGAGTCGAGGCATGATTTGCATGAATGCTGCCGGCAACGAAGGCGGTGGCACCTGCACCTTAGGCATCCCGGCTGATGCCGAGCATATCGTCACGGTGGGAGCCGTTGACGCTTCAGGACAACGCGCATATTTCAGCTCGGTGGGTCCGACCTACGACGGTCGCGTCAAGCCTGATGTGATGGCAATGGGCGAGGATACCTATGTGGCATCGGGTTATCCCGGCGGATGGTATGGCGATTATTACAATGGCAGCGGCACGTCGTTTGCCACACCGGTGCTTGCCGGTGCTGTGGCATGTCTGCGTCAGGCGCGCCCCAACGCCTCGGTGCAGGAGATTTGCGACGCATTGCGCGCGGCAGGTAACTACGCTAACAGCCCCAACAACTATTATGGATACGGCATCCCTGATTTTGTGGCGGCGATGAACATGCTCAATGACGCCGTCGATGAAACGGAAAATCACTTCTTCAACGTGTTTCCAAATCCCGGAAAGGGCAATTTCAAGATTGTGATAAATTACGAAGTCGGCGACATCGAAGGCAAGATTTATGACAACATCGGGCGAATTATTTGTAATGTAATGAGTGTCAATGAGTTAGAGAATACCTTAAATAATTTAAGCTCAGGCGTTTATCAGTTGAAAATCGACACGTCGAAAGGCAGCCAGACTGTGAAAGTGGTGATTTGCAAATAAAATTTTCAGAAAAGTCTTGGTCTGACGAAATTATTCATATCTTTGTAAGCTGAAATTTTAAAACTATGGAATTGACGACATCATATTTAGGGTTAAAGTTGAAAAACCCCATCATAGTGGGAAGCTCGACATTTACCGGCACTGTTGACGGCATTGTGAATTGTGCGAAGGCGGGAGCCGGAGCTGTGGTGCTGAAATCGCTTTTTGAAGAACAGATTTTGTCGGATATCAAGAAAGAGGAGGGCTACACCGACATCTACAACTCCAATCCTGACGCGGATTTGTATATGAAGACGTTCCTTCGCGGAAATGAGATAGCGATATATGAGAAGCTCATCCGTGAGGCGAAGAAAAGCGTTGATATTCCGATAATTGCGAGTATCAACTGCGCTGACAAGGGTGAGTGGACAAGTTTCGCGAAAGAACTTCAGGATGCCGGTGCCGACGCTCTTGAGCTTAACATCGCAGTGTCGCCTTTTGACAAGGACATGCCTTCGAAAGACATTGAGGATGAAGTGGTTAACATCTTCAACGAGGTGAAAAAGACGGTATCGATACCAGTCTCGGTGAAGCTCGGCGACCATTTCACCAACATCGGGAACTTGGCGTTCCGTCTCTCGATGGCAGGTGCGGCGGGCTTAGTGCTGTTCAACCGTTTCTACAACCCCACAATCAACATCGAGAACATGAAAGTGGTTCCCGGCTCGGCGCTTTCCGTTGAGGAGGAGAACAGCAACACCTTGAGATGGATATCGTTGCTCACGGCGCAGGAGATACCTTGCGACCTCTCGGCTTCGACGGGCGTTCATTCGGCAGAAGACGTTGTGCGTCAGATACTTGCAGGAGCCGAGTCGGTGCAGGTGTGCAGCGTGCTTTATCGTAAGGGCGTGAGCTACGTCGCAGAGATGCTTGAAGGTCTTGAGAAATGGATGTCGAAGCATAACTTCAAGAGTATCAACGATTTTAAAGGCAGATGCAGTGCTTCGGCAGATGTGAAGGTCTTTGAGAGATTACAATATTTGAGAAGAAATAACGATTTAAATTAAAAAATTATGGCAAAATACGTTTGTGACGTCTGTGGTTATGAGTATGACCCGGCAGTTGGCGATCCGGACAACGGCATCGCTCCAGGAACACCATTTGAGCAATTACCTGACAGTTGGTCATGCCCGCTTTGTGGCGTAGGCAAAGAACATTTCGAGATGCAGTAAACGTCAAGACATGGATACCAAGTCCCTTTTCAAGATAGGATACGGTCTTTATGTCCTGACGACGAACTACGACAACATCGACAACGGATGCATCATCAACACGGTGCAGCAGGTTACCAGCGACCCGCTGCGCTTGTCGATTGTCGTGAACAAAAACAACTACACGCACGACCTCATCCTTGACTCGTGCGTGTTTAATGTCAATGTGTTGACAACGGAGACGCCGTTTTCCGTGTTCCAACACTTTGGTTTTCAGTCAGGAAGAGACGTAAACAAATTTGCAGACTGCGAGCAGGAGCTGCGTGCCGTGAATCATGTGCTGTATCTGCCAAAGCATATCAACGCTTATTTCGCGTGCAGGGTGGTGAAGACGATAGACCTCGGCACGCATACCATGTTTATTGCCGACATCCTCGATGCAGTGCAGGTAAACGACAAAGAATCAGTGACTTACGACTATTATCAGAAGAATATCAAACCGAAGAAGACGGTGGCGAAAGGCTGTTGGGTGTGCCGTGTGTGCGGATGGGTGTATGAAGGTGAGATTTTGCCGGATGACGTCGTTTGCCCGATTTGCAAGCACGGGAAAGAGGATTTTGAGTACGTGGAGCCGACATGAATTGATGGAGTAGGGAGTAAAGAGTATAGAGTAGAGATAATAGATAATATGAACGATATGAATATAAAGTTAGCGGAGAGTATTTATTACGTCGGGGTGAATGACCGGCGGACGGAGATGTTTGAGAATCACATGGAGCTGCCTAATGGCGTTTCATACAACTCATATCTCATTGTGGATGAAAAGGTTGCGCTCATCGACCCAGTGGAGTCGGGTTTCATGGCGCAGTATCTGTTCCAGATAAAACGGATTCTTGGCGACCGTAAGGTTGACTATCTCATAGTGAACCACGACGAGCCTGACCACAGCGGCTCGGTGGGCACTGTTTTGAGGGAATGGCCTGAGGTGACAGTTGTTGGCAATGCCAAGACGTTTGCTCCTTTGGAGAATTTCTATGGCGAGATTAAAAACAAGAAGATTGTGGCTGAAGGCGAGACCTTGAGTCTTGGTAATCATACACTTCAGTTTTTCATGGTACCGATGTGCCACTGGCCTGAGTCGATGGTGACATACGAGCAAAACTCGAAAATCATCTTCTCGAACGATGCTTTCGGAGGCTTTGGCGCCTTGAACGGCGGCATCTTCGACGACGAGGTGAATCTCGCCTTCTATGAAGACGACATGCGCCGTTATTATGCGAACATAGTGGGCAAAGTGGCTATGATGGCTCTGAAAGCCATACAGAAAGCCGGCACTCTCGACATCAAGATGATTGCGCCGTCGCATGGCTTGATTTGGAGAAGCAACCTGCAGTGGGTGCTCGACAGATACACCGCTTGGAGCAAGCATGAGAGCAGGGAAGGCGTGGTCATCGTTTATGGCTCGATGTATGGCAACACCGGCAGGATGGCGGATATCATCGCACGCGGCGTGGCCGACGCAGGGGTGAAAGAGATAAAGGTTTATGATGTGTCGAAGACAGAAGAGTCGTTCATTTTCAGTGATATATGGCAGTACAAAGGCGTGGTTTTGGGTGCCTGCTCACACTACGGCAGCATCTTCCCCGGTATGGTGGGACTGCTGCATGAGATTGCCGAATACAAGCCACAAAACAAGGTGTTCGGACTGTTTGGCGGTGCCTCGTGGAGCGGCGGAGGACTCAAGACATTGAAAGAGAACGCCGAAGCGTGCAAATGGAACATCGTGGGAGAGCCTGTAGAGGTGAAAGGGGCTCCGATTCGTGAAGAAGACATCGAGAGGTTGTATAATCTGGGAAAGGAGATAGGGAAAGCGATAGTTTAAAAGTTTAAAAGTTTAAAAGTTTAATAGATTAAAAGTTTAATAGATTAGAGATTATGATAGAATTAACGAAGTTACCTTATGGGATGGAGGCGTTGGAGCCGCATATCTCGAAGACGACGTTGGAGTTTCACTATGGCAAGCATCATGCGGGCTATGTGAACAACCTCAACAAGCTCATCGCTGGCACGCCTTTTGAGGGCAAGAGCCTCGAAGAGATTATCATGAACGCTAACGGCGGCATTTTCAATAACGCGGCGCAGGTGTGGAACCACACGTTTTACTGGAACTGCATGACGCCGAATCCCGTCAAGGACAAGCCGAAAGGCAAGCTGATGGAGGCCATCATCCGCGACTTCGGCAGCTTCGATGAGTTCAAGACGAAGTTTATCGACAAATGTGTGACCTTGTTCGGCTCCGGCTGGACGTGGCTCGTCGCCGACAAGGACGGCAAGCTCTCGATAGTGCAGACCGGCAACGCGCAGAACCCGCTGACTGAAGGCTTGAAGCCCTTGTTGGTGTGCGATGTGTGGGAGCATGCATATTATTTAGATTACCAGAATTTACGTGCCAATTACGTGAACGAGTTCTGGGCAATAATTAATTGGGAATCTATTGAAAAAAGCTATTAGCCATCAGCCATCAGTTTTGAACGTCCAATTCTAATGGCTAATGTCTATCGGCTTTCGATGGTTTCGAGCTCTTGATAGTAAATCTGCGGGATTTCCTCTTTATAGTCTTTGCTATAAAAATAAGCAGGTTTGAGCAGTTTTCCGAACACGAAATCCTGGATGAGTACGAATTCGTTGCCTTCGCTGAGGAGGGCGTATTTATGGTCGGGGTCTTTCAGCATCTCCTCGAATTTTTCGAGGTCATCGTCGGAGAAGTCGTATAAGTCAGAGTTGGTAATCAGTCGGAATGTGGTTACGCTGCGTGTCTTGCCGTCTTTCGTTGCAAGTGTCAGTCGTTCCTTGAAAGGCGAGTTGATGATAGAGTCGCGGCGGGCAGGCTCGATGTCGTTAAGGAACGCCTCAAAACGCACGTCTTTGAACGAGGTCATGAGGTTGAGAACCCTCAAGGTGTCGAAATCGAGAGGTGTCCCGTCGAGATGGCTCATCGCATACTGGTAGCGACCGTTCTCATTGATGATGAACCCGTTATCAGGGTCTTCGTTGATTTCTAACTTCACTGACGCGATGTTATCCATCTTCTCGTTGAAGATGAGATGGTCGCGCCAATCGATGGGGTTGGCCGAGAAACGAGAGCTTATGAAACCTCTAAAGCCGTGAAGATGAACGATATACACCTTATCTCCTCCTTCTTTGAGGATATAAGTCCCGTTGTTGTCTTGTGTCACGTCGCCGATATAAAACACCTTGGTGCGTTTCTCGTGGTAGAACATCTTGATTTTGTTGAAAAGATTGATTCTCGGGACCATCTGATACACCTCTACTTTGGTGTTTGTCGATGACATCCTCGTCACGATATTGTCGGTTTTCTTGACTGACACAGGCATTTTGATACGCATGCGGTTGAGGGTGTAGAGCATCTCGTTGACCAAGTTTTGGTTAGCGCGGAACTCGTTATTGACAATCCATTCCGTGCCGTTGCGTTGCAGCACCACCCGGTTACCGCTTTTGTCGGCGAAGAAGAGCTTCGTGATGTTGGCGGTGTCATAGACGGTGAAGTCGGACGCCTCGCTGCGCAAGGAGCTGAGATAACGGTTGTTTCCGATAAGTATTCCGGCGATTACTAACAAAATCGCAATTATTACTATAGAGATAATGTTTTTATTTTTCATAGTTGTTCAGTTGTTCAGTTGTTCAGTTGTCCAGTTAACTGACTAACTGGAAGTGTATTTCTTTTTTCTTAATATTGCCAATATTAGTCCGAAAACTATCATGATGGCGCTTGGAAGCACCACATTGATGATTTGCCATGTCGTTTGAGAGCTGTTAACTTTGTTCACGTCGAGGAGACGAATCTTGAGTTCGCGTGAGCGTATGCTGATAAGTCCTTCACCATCAAGGAGATACGAGATGGCGTTTTCGATAAACTGTTTGTTTCCATACGTGATGTTCGTATATTGGTCGTAGCCCAACGGCAATGGTGAGCCGATACGTTTGTTGTTTTTCTTGGCATAGTCGAGTTGTGCGAGCTGGTTGCGGATAATATCGCCGTCGGCTATGACAATCATAGAGTTACGTAGGCTTTCTGTCTTAAATCCTATTTCAGGGGCGTCGGTCATGGAGGCAGGCATGCGGTTTTCAAACAGCGAATGGAACGTGCCGTTGAGCAGGAAGGCTGTCGTCATGCCTTTTTGCGGGAACATCTGTGCGTTTGGGCGTTGGTTCAGTATTTCCAACGAGATATATACAGGTGCGCTCGACACCTTGGTGTAGTCGGACGTCTTGAGCAGCGGTATCTTCTGTATCTCGGGAGCGGAAGTCGTTGGTTCCAAAGAGCTTATGAAATCGGCCTTCACTGCCTCTATATTTCTCACTATAGGATGTTGCGATGCCTGGCTCAGGAGCGGGAAGTAATACCACGGCAGCAGCATGCTTTGCAGGCTTACGCCCTCGCCGGTGACGAGTCCTATCTGGGCGCAGGGGTACGACAGCAGCAGGTTGCGGTTGAGCTTGAGTCCGTATTTGAACAGCTGGTCGTCGAGGTTGAGGTTGAGGGCGAGACCCATCGTCGATTCGGTGCTTTGCAGGCTGTCCATGGAGGCACTGACGGCATCGAGGAGCCACATCACCTTGCCGCCGTACATGATATATTGGTCGATGATGAACTTGTCTTTTTCAGAAAACGGCTCGGTGGGCTTGGCTATGACGACGGCGTCGAAAGCCGGCCTGATGACGATGGTGCTGTCACGGTCGAAGTCTCTCTGCATCAAGGCGTTAAGCTGCCCGTTGAGCGTGGTGCGCTTGATGACATATTTTTTCGCGAGGCTGTTGGCGACGTCATAGACCTCAAGGTCGGAAAGCTCGCCATGACCATCGACGAAAGCGATGGTTTTTTTGTTGGTCGTGGTGATGTCTTTTATCGCGCTGATGAGTTTATATTCAAGGTCTTGCGCCGAGTTGTTAAGCACCGTCTCCTGGCTTTGTCCCGATTCGCCGGAGAGGATGTCGATAGCCATCTCCTGTTCACGGTAACTCATGATGATGCCGGGCCAAATCATGATTTGCTGCACGCCGCTGTTAGTCTGCACCGTCTCGGTGTAATAATTAAGGCCGCTCTGCCATAAGATTTTATACGTTTCCTGACGCTCGGCTTGGTCGTTGCTCTCCGAAGGGTTAATAAATTCATAATCAATGAATTTGGAGTAGGCACGGAACTCGTCGAGCATCTCTTTCGTCTCTTTGCGGAGTTTTTTGAAGCCTGCCGGAAACTCGCCTTCGAGATAGACGCGGAAATACACGTAGTCGTCAAGGTTTTTCAGTATCTCCTTCGAGGTGTCGGAAAGAGTGTATCGTTTCTCGGAGGTGAGGTCGAAACGGGTATAGAAGAAAGAGCCGATGATATTGACTAACACGATGATTATCAGTGTTACGACAAGAGATATTATCTCGTTGCGCTTAGTGTTTTTTCTCTTGTTATCCATAATACCTCCTACCATTTTCTGCTCGACAAAGTGAGTTTTGTCAGGCTCAAGAACAACACAATCACGCTAAGGAAATATATCAGGTCGCGGGTGTCGATGACGCCGCGGCTCATGGAGCTATAGTGTGCCGCCATGCCGAGTTGTTGGATAAACAAGTCGATTTTCCCGAAGAGGGACAGGGAGTATATGAACTCGAAACCGATGTATAAGAACCCGCAGAGGAACACCGAGAATATGAACGCAAGTATCTGATTATTAGTGATGGAGCTACAGAATATGCCTATGCTCACGAATGCTGCGCTGAGGAAGAACAGGCCTATGTAAGAGCCCCAGATGCCTCCGTGGTCGATGTTGCCGACGGGCATGGCGAGGCGTGACACAGAGATGTAATATATCAGGGTGGGGATGAGGGCGAGCAGCACCAAAACCACGCCGGCGAGATATTTGGCTCCCACTATCTGCCAGTCGGACAGAGGCTTGGTGAGCAGCATCTCTATGGTGCCGGTGCGTCGTTCTTCGGCGAAGCAGCGCATGGTGACGGCAGGCACGAGAAACAGAAACACCCAGGGGGCGAGGATGAACAGGCTGTCGAGGCTCGCATATCCATACGAGATGATGTTGAAATCGCTGCGAAACACCCACAGAAACAGTCCGGTGATGAGCAGGAACACTATCACCACCATGATGCCTATGAGTGAGCTGAGGAAGTTGTTTATCTCTTTTTTGAATAATGCGTACATGATGAAAAATGTTTATGCTCCTTCAAAAGTCACGGCGCTGTCGATGCGGTAGTCTTTCAACCTCTCGCGTCCTTTGAGGTCGGGAAGCTCGATGAAGACACACAATCCCGCGACTATGCCGCCGAGTTTCTCCACGAGTCTTATCATCGCCTCGGCGGTGCCTCCAGTGGCGATGAGGTCATCGACGATGAGCACCCTCGCACCGGGCTTGAAGCTGTCGGTGTGCATCTCCACCTCGGCGCTGCCGTATTCTAAGTCGTAGCTTTCAGACACCGTCTCGTATGGCAGCTTGCCTTTCTTACGAATCAGGACGAGAGGCTTGTGCTCACGGTAAGCCATGGGCGCGCCGAAGACGAAGCCGCGCGACTCAGCACCTGCAATGACATCATAATCAAGGTCTTGCACTAATTTGCACATGGTGTCGATGGCAAGTTGATAACCGTCGGCATCGCCGGTGACAGTGGTGATGTCGCGAAACATTATCCCTTTGTGCGGAAAATCCGGGATAGTGCGGACATAATCTTTGATACTTTTCATGCTTCTCTTATTTTTCATGCAAAAATACTAAAAATTGGTGTGGCGTAAGAATATTTTTTTATAAATTTGCAATGATAATAAAAGAGCGGTGGAAAATGTGTGAAAAACGTCATGTTTTATTGTTGTTTTGCCTGATTTCGGCTCTTGTCGTCAATGCGCAGGATGTTGGAAAACACAGCCTTTCGGCGGATGTCAGAGCTATGGGTGTGACTGGTTACAGCAACACCTACAGATGGCACGGCGGCACCGATGTGCAGGGCAATTTACGCATCGACAACACCGCCGTCACGTTGAATCTTGAGGCTTTGACAGCGCAGACGTTCTCCTTAGGGCTGACGGTGAGGCCTTGTTTCGAGCTGCGCCGCGGGGTCGTCTTTGCGGAAGGCACGCTGCATTCGAGGATCTTCAGCAAGTACAAGACCTACGAGTTCGTGTATGCCGGCAGCGTGGGCTTCATGATGCGGCATTTCTCGGTGCAGGCCGGCTTGTTCTCAAGGACTATCGACGCCATAGGCAGAGACTGGCACTCATGGGAAAACTATATCACTGAGCCGTTCAACCTGTTATATAAGGTGCGCCTCAGCTTGAAAGGCTTCGACCATCCGTGGGATGTTTACGCCGTGGCGGGCAATTTCACTGACTTTGAGTACGAGCGCATGTGGGAGCCTGTCTTCTCGCTCGGCGGAAGACGGGACTTCAAAGACAGATGGAGCGTCATGGCGGAAGGGACGCTGAAACCCGCCGGGATGTTTCATGGCGATGTGAGGTTTTATGGGGCAGTGCTGAGAGTCGGGGTGATTTTTAAGATAACGGATAATTGAGTTTAGAGTTGAGAGTTGAGAGTTTAGAGTCAGATTTTTAGTTGAGAGTATGGTTGTCATTTCGACCGGAGCGAAGCGGAGTGGAGAAATCTTTTTAGTTTAGAGTTTAGAGTTTAGAGTTGAGAGTTTAGAGTCAGTTTTTTAGTTTAGAGTAAAGAGTGGGGATGGATATTTTGAAAGATTTTGAGCTGAAGACGACAAAAAAGAAAAAGAAAATGAAAAATAATACAAAATATGATAGTTGGAGATTTCTCCGCGCCCTGCGGTCGGTCGAAATGACGGCGGTGGTGCTTTTGTTGTTACTGACATCATGCGGGAAATACGACTTTCTCGGGATGCTGATGTCGTTTGACGAGACACCCGACGAGCGTTTCGCTCAGTCGATGGAATACAACGACATGAATGGCTACGACAAGATTACCGATGTCCCCGACGAGTACCGCGTTTACGCCATGACAGACGTGCATATCGACAACACCACCCATAATCTCGATAAGTTTGTCGCTGGTTATCTTGATGATACGGAGGCTGCGCCCTTTGCGTTGTGTCTCGGTGACTTGACAAACGGAAAGGATAAGTTCGATGTCTTTTTGGAACATGTGCAGCCTGTCGCCGATGCCGGACGCAAGATTTATTACACGGCCGGCAACCACGACCTTTATTTCAACCAATGGCCTGATTTTGTCAAAAGATTTCATACCTCGACGTATTGGTTTGAGGTTCAGACGGTTAGCGGATTCAAGGATTTGTATATCGCTCTTGAGTCGGGAAGCGGCACTCTGGGTGTTGACCAAAGGGAATGGCTTGAGGACGTGCTGAAGGCGAAGAAAAACGAGGGATACAGGCATATCATAGTGTTCACACACACACATTTCTTCAAAAAAGACGGCTCGCAAGGTCATACCAGCAATTTCAATATGGAAGAGACCTACGACTTGGCGGATTTGTTCGACAGATATGACGTCTCGATGGTGTTGCAGGGACACTCGCATCATCGCGACATGACGGTTTTCAAAGACGTTGTGTATCTGCGTCTTGATGCCCTGAAAGACGCTGCGAAACAGGCGTTTTACACAATATTGACAGTAGGAGAGGGGTTTAGAGTGGAGAGTGTAGAGTGTAGAGTTGAGAGTTTAGAGTTGAAAAATAGAAATTAACACATTAAATAGTATTGTTATGAAATCGAATGGAAATTATGACTGGAAGTTCTCGACGGTGGGCGGTGTCACGAGGGTGAACATCGAGTCGGGACAAGACATTATGCATTTGGACGAGCTTGACAGGAAGCTCTGGACGGCATTGAGTTGCCCGTTGGTAAATCTTGAGATTGAGGAGCGTACGTTGAAGATGCTCGACACCAATGGCGACGGCAAGATTCATGTTGAAGAGGTGGTGGCGGCATCGAAATGGCTCACATCCATCATCAACGACCCGGATTTGTTGCTAAAACGCGAGAGTTTCATCCCGTTCTCGGCATTCAACGTAGAGAACGAGGAAGGCAGACATCTGCTTGAGACCTCGAAGCAAATCATTGAGAATCTTGGACTTGAGAAAGACAACATCTCTGTCGCCGATGTCTCTGACAGCCTTGCCATCTTCGCTAAGACGAAGTTCAACGGCGACGGTGTCATCACTGAAAACTCCGCTGACGACGAGGCTTTGAAGGCTCTCATCAAGACTGTCATCGGCTGCATGGGCGGCGTCGCCGACCGCAGCGGCGAACAAGGCATCGACACGGATAAGATAGAGGCGTTCTACGCCGCTCTTGCCGACTTCAAGGCATGGAAAGAAGCCGGCGACGCCGACAAAGCCAACATCTTCCCGTACGGCGACGACACCGCGGCGGCACTCGCGGCAGTGATGGCGGTGAAAGACAAGGTTGAAGACTTCTTCATGCGCTGCAAACTCGCCTCGTTCAACACCGACAGCGCGGCGGTTCTCGACGTGTCGTCAGCGAAGATCGGCGAGATAAGCGGAAACAACCTCGCGGCAAGCACCAACGAGATAGCGACATATCCGTTGGCGCGTGTCAACGCCGAACACAGGCTGCCGTTAGGCAACGAGGTCAACCCGGCATGGGCCGGAGCGATAGCGTGTCTTAAGAAACTCGTCATCGACAAAGAATACAAAAACGCCGAGTATCTCACTGAGGATCAATGGTTTGGCATCGTGGCCAAGTTCAACGCCTACAACGCCTGGATGGGTGCCAAGGCCGGTGCCGCCGTTGAAGGCTTGGGTTATGCCGCCGTCGTGAAAACCTTGGAAGAGAACAAGAAAGAGGCTTTGCTCGACCTCGTGGCGCAGGACAAGGCTCTTGAGTCGAAGTCGAACGACATCGACAGCGTTGACAAGCTGCTGCACTTATACAAGGACTTTTACACCTTGCTTACCAACTTCGTCACGTTCTCCGATTTCTATTCACGCGACAAGAAGGCCATCTTCCAGGCCGGCACCTTGTACATCGACGAGCGCGCCTGCGACCTCTGTCTCAGGGTGACCGACATGGGGACGCAAGGCACTATGGCTCCGTTGAGCAACATGTACATACTCTATTGTGACTGCACCTGCAAGAGCAAGCCCGGCACCATGACCATAGCCGCTGTCGTCACCGATGGCGACGTAGGTTCCATTATGGTGGGCAAGAACGGCGTGTTCTACGACAGAGACGGTCTGGGCTGGAACGCCGTGGTGACGAAGATTGTGGAGAACCCCATCAGCATCCGTCAGGCATTCTGGTCGCCATACCGTAAGATGGCAAAGTCGGTGGAAGACATGATAAACAAACGCGCCGCCGAGAAAGACGCCAAGGTGATGTCGGAAGCCACCGCCAAGATAGAGAATGCCAATGTGCCTGCCGATGGTGCGAAACCCGAGATAAAGCCGCCGTTCGACATCGCCAAGTTCGCCGGCATCTTCGCCGCCTTGGGCATGGCAGTAGGCTTGATAGGCACGGCACTCGCCGGGTTCTTCGCCGCCTTCACGGCGTGGTGGCACTGGATAGTGCTGTTCGCCGCCTTGATATTGATTATCTCAGGACCGAGCATGATTATGGCATGGCTGAAGCTGCGCAAACGCAACCTCACGCCGATTTTGAACGCCAACGGCTGGGCTCTTAACGCGAGGGTGCTTGTCAACGTCAAGTTCGGCGCCACACTGACGAGCATAGCAAAATATCCCATCGTGAAGATGAAAGACCCGTTCACCATGAAGACGCCGGTGTGGAAGAAGCTCTTGAGATGGTTCATAACAGTGGTTGTCGTTCTCGGTTTGATTTATCTCATATGGCCCGGATGGTCGATGAAAGCCGTGAATTGGCTGATGTTTTGGAGATAAAGGATTATGACAAGACGTATCTTTCTTGCTGGTGGCTGCTTCTGGGGTGCCGAGCATTATTTTAAGATGATTGAGGGCGTAGCCGGCACTGAAGTCGGCTATGCCAACAGCATCAAGGAGAACCCGACGTATCAGGAGGTGTGCAGTGGAGCGACGTTGGCTGCCGAGACCGTCATGGTGGAGTACGACCCCTCGAAAATCAGTCTCGAGTTCCTGCTCGACATGTATTTCCATGCCATCGACCCGACAAGTGTCAACCGGCAAGGTCATGACGTGGGACTTCAATACCGCACAGGTATTTATTATACGGATGTCGTTGATTTGGAGACGATTAACAAGGTTATGGCGGAGCAGCAAGCAAAGATTGAAGGCAAAATCGTCGTCGAGGTGATGCCGCTGAAGAATTTCTACACCGCCGAGGATTACCATCAGGATTATTTGGAGAAAAACCCCGACGGATATTGTCATCTGCCGTTGGAGCTGTTTGAGTTTGCGAAAAATACTTCACGTAAATCGAAAAATTAATCACTATGAAAAAATATTTCACATTGGTTTTTGCCCTGTCTCTGCCGATTTTCATGATGGCGCAGGCTAACGATTACACTAAATATGTCAACCCTTTCATCGGGACGCAGACCGACGAGACGGGTGCCCTCAGCGGGAGCACTTTCCCTGGCGCCACGATGCCGCAGGGCATGGTGCAACTCAGCCCCGAAACGGAACAGATGGTGACGTGGGACCCCTGCTCGGGTTATGACTATAACAAAGACGTCATATACGGCTTCACGCATACCCATCTCAGCGGCACAGGATGCACCGACCTCATCGACGTGAGCCTCATGCCCCTGTGCGGAGAGGTGACACCCGAACAGCTTTCAAAAGCCGACTTCGGTCAGCATTACAGCCATGAAAACGAGTCGGCACGTCCGGGATATTATCAGGTGTTGCTGCAGGAAAGTGGCGTAAATGTTGAGGTTTCCGCCACCGTCAGGACTGGAATCACCAAATATACCTTCCCGAAGGGGAAGCCGCAAACGGTTGTTTTAGATTTAGACAGAGGCACCTATCGTGGCGACGCTTATTATTCGGGACGACGCACATACGACATCATACAGGCGCAGATTCGCATCGTCGATGACCATACCATCGAGGGCTACCGTGTCATCACGGGATGGGCGAAGATGCGGAAGGTGTATTTCAGAGCCGAGTTCTCAAAGCCTATCGCCAAGCATCTTCTGATGAACGGCAGTCTCAACGTAGGCAATAGCGATGTGGTGAACGGCAGGACACTTCGAGCCGCTTTAAGTTTTGATGATATTGATAATCAAGAACTTATAGTAAAAGTTGCCATCTCGCCCGTCGATAACGAAGGTGCACGCAAGAACATGCTCGCCGAGGCTCAAAGCTGGAATTTCGATGAATATGTGAAAAACGCGCACGACATCTGGCAAAAGGAGCTGAGCCGCATCGACATCGAGGGTAGCGACGAGCAGAAAGCCATCTTCTACACTGGTCTGTACCATGTTTTGATGCAGCCCAACACCATGAGCGACGTCGATGGGCGATATATGGACACTAATTTTGAGATAAAGCAGATGCCTGAAGGTCAGACTTACCACAGCACCTTCAGCCTGTGGGACACTTTCCGCGCCGCGCATCCGCTCTACACCTTGATAGCGCCCGACATCGCGGCGCAGTTTGTGCGCGACATGATTCTGCATCATCAAACTTACGGCTACCTGCCGATATGGGATCTATGGGGACAGGACAACTACTGCATGATTGGCAACCACGCCATACCGGTGCTCGCCGACGCCATCATGGCTGAGATTCCAGGTATCAACGTGGAGGAGGCATATCAGGCGATGGTGGAGAGCAGCACCCGAAGCCATTACAACTCGCCTTTCGAGATTTGGGAGAGGTATGGCTATATGCCGCAAACGCTTCAGGATGAGAGTGTCAGCATCACCATGGAGCAGGCTTTTGACGACGCCTGCGTGGCGTTAGTTGCCCAAAAATTAGGAAAGGATGAAGACTACGAGCGTTTTTATCGTCGCTCGATGTTTTATAAGAATCTCTTTGACTCGGAGACGGGCTTTTTCCGTCCGAAGGACGAGAACGGCGAATGGATGGAGGAATTCGACCCGCTTTCATACGAGCAGCCTTGCTTCGTGGAAGGCAACGCCTGGCAGTATATGTGGTTTGTACCTCAAGACCCGCAAGGTTTGATAAAACTTTTCGGAGGTAAGAAAGGCTTTATCAAAAAACTCGACGAGAACTTCAGTCTGACCGCCACTTCGGGTGAGGTGAACGGCAACGCGAGCGGTTTCATCGGGCAGTATGCGCACGGCAACGAGCCGAGTCATCACACGGTTTATATGTATAACTTTGCTGGAAAACCTGAGCGCACGCAGGAGCTGGTGGAGCAGGTGAGGAGCGAGTTTTACCGTGCCACGCCATGCGGCTATGCCGGCAACGACGACTGCGGACAGATGTCGGCATGGTATATCTTCTCGAGCCTCGGGTTCTACCCGTTCCACGCCGGCTCAGCCGAATATGTCATAGGGACACCTTTGTTCAAAAAGGCGGTTTTACATCTCGAAAACGGCACCAGTTTTGTGATTTTGGCACCGAACAAAACAGCGGAAAAGATTCATGTGAAGAAAGTGAAGCTCAACGGTAAGGTGATAAAAGACTACATCATCACCCACAAGGAAATAATGGAAGGGGGAACGCTGGAGTTCATTTTCTAACCACTGCTTTAATCGGGTTTAAAAGTCTGTCGAGGACAGTTAGGTCATCGGTTATGATTTCAACGGATTGTTCAAACAATAAGCATATCTGTTGAAGTTCTGCGAGTTGTCGGGGGCTTGGATGTAGTTGTCGGGCGAGAGGAAGGTTGACATGTAGGGGTCATAGACACGTCCGTTCATGTTAATCAGTCCGCGGTATTTTATAACGTAACTCATTGTGCCGTTGTTGTTTGAATCCAGTGCAAAGATAATAATTATTTTCGCAAAGATAATAATTATTGTCGATTGTCGCCCCCAAAAATGTATAAAAAAAGAAACGTTTATTGAAACGTCTCTTTTATCTTGCGGTACTAACAGCTAACAGCTAATGGCTAATGGCTAATAGCCTTCACCTGCACACCACCTCAAGCCTGCTCTCAATCGTGTAGTCGTAGTCGTCGTCATAAATCGTGGCGACAGCGTCATGCGAGTTTTCATATTTCCTGGTCTCACCTCGGCGGATGGTGTCGTTGAAGGCCTTGTAGTCGGGCGCAAAGTCGTTTCCCACCTCGAAAGTCACGCTGTCGGCTGTCACCTCGACGATGTTGAAGGTGCGTTTCATGTTGAAGCTTGTGTCTTTGCTGATGAGCGCGGCGTCTTCGTAGCATATTGTGCCTTTTTGGGCAATCAGCATGAAGGTGCCGGTGTAGTTGTAATCGAAGCCGCTGTGATGCTCGGTGATGAGCAGCATCGGGGTGTTGAGCGACGGGTCGCTCTTGATGCTGTCGAGGTCGAGACGGTCGTTGTGCCAGTCGCCTTCAAACTTCAGTCCGTTGGCGAAGGTATAGACTCCGTGACCGTTTTTGCCGTGGTCAAACTCGCCTTCGAAGACGTCGCCGTTGGCATATTCGCACACAGCATGACCTTTCAACAGGTTATTTTCAAACTCGCCTTCATAGTAATTCTTCCCGTTTCTGAAGCTGCCGTCGAAGTTATCTTCGATAAGTATTCCGTGTCCGTGTCGTTTGCCTTCGCGGAAGCCGCCTTTGTAAGTGGTGCTGACAGTGCTCAGGTGAAGACCCTCTTCCTTGCTGCTATAAGATATGCCGAAGCCGTGCTCCTTGTCATTGAGCCATTCGCCTTTGTAGTCGTCGATATATTTGCGCGCCCCTTTGCTTGACTGATGGTAATGTCCTCTGCCACAGCGCTTCCCGTTCTGCCACTCTCCGTCGTATTCGCCGTTGTATCCGTTCAGTTTGTAGTCCATGTGACCTATGCCGTGCGGCTGTCCTTCGGCGTTCACGTCGCCTTTATACACGTCGCCGTTGTCGAACGTTATCTCTTTTGGGTCGGACGGCTCGCCAACGTATTCGTATTGGTGTTCCTCAAGGAGATTCTTGCACATCTCATCGCCTTTTTCCGCTCCTTGCCGCCAGATGTCGAAAGCCTCCAAATAGCTTGGCGAGGCGTCGGGGGTGTCGTAGCCGTCGAAAAAGAACTTGCCGATATAGGCGAGAGCGTTATTGTCGCCGTTGTTCGCTGCATTGTTGAAATGTTTCAGCGCGTCGATAGCCTTCGGGAAGTCGTAATAGCTTATCGACTCGTAGATAATTTTGCCCATCAGCGTCTCCGCGATGGCGTAATAATCCTTCAAATCCTCAGGCTTGCCAGCTTCATCATACCATTTGCACGCTTTTTCGAGCCATTCTTTGGCTATTTCGTCTTCGCCTTCTTCGTCATAATAATAGCCTGCCAAGGCGACGGCGGCGGTGACGTCTTTTCCTTCTGCGGCCTTTTTGAAGCATTCCACCGCTTTTTCGATGTCTTCTTCATAAAGACGGATGCCTTCATCTCTGTATTCTTCTGTTGTCATATCTTTATATTTTTAAAATCCTGTCATTTTCTTTCTCTGATGCTTACCGCAAAGCCTCCGCACGGTGCCATCCGCATCTTCAGAACCGTCTTTGATGTCACTTTTTTCTTGGTGATGGTGTATGCCTGCGGGTTGTAACTGTCGCCTGGCATACCGCTGGCGTCGTTCGCGTCGGAATATATGATTGCCTCATATTTCACACCTGGTTTCAGAAAATCCAGTTTCACCTTGAATTCACGTGGGTTTTCATCGGTGATGCCTCCGACATACCACACATCTTTAGGAGTTTGGAGTTTAGAGTTGAGAGTTGAGAGTTGAGAGTCAGTTGAGAGTTGATAGTTGTCAGTTAACAGTTGAATGGTGTCCGGAATAGCATACACATAACGTGTGGCATTGGAAATCACGCCTTTTTTGCCGTCGGGCAATTCACCGACGCCATCGGCGGCCTTGTTCAATGATGAAATCTTCGGTTTGCGTGCCGTGACGATATAATCGCCAGGCTCAGCCATCAGATACAGCGTGGTGTCCCAATCGACGGCGACGTCTTTGATGAACTGGAACGCGTCCATGAACGGCTCGTAGTGTTCAGGGAAGTCGGCGGCCATCTGAAGAGGCGAATAAAACGTCACGTAAAGTCCGAGTTGGTTGCAGATGGTGTGGCGCATGAGGTCGCCTTTGTTCCACGGTGCGTTTTTCTCCATGTCGGTCTCGAAGATACCCGGCGTGTAGTCCATCGGGCCGCCTTGTAGTCGTGTGAAAGGCAGTATGGTGGTGTGTCCGGGCTTGATACGGCCTCTGAACTCGGTTCCCATGGCACTCTCGTTGCCAATCATGTTGGGCCATGTGCGGCACAGACCCGTCGGGCGCACCGCCTCGTGTGCGTTGACCATGATATGATGTTTCGCCGCCTCCGTGACGCAGTAATGATAGTGGTTGATGAGCGGCTGGCTGTAGTGACCCTCGCCATGAGGCAGTATCTTGCCCACGTAGCCGCTCTTCACGGCATCGTAGCCGTATTGGTTCATCAGGTTGTAGGCCTTCTCAAGCCAACGCTCGTAATTGATTGTCGATGAGGAGCTTTCATGGTGCATGATGAGCCTGATGCCTTTCTCGTGGGCGTATTTGTTGAGTGCCGGAAGGTCGAAGTCGGGATAAGGGGTGAGGAAATCGAAGACGAAGTCCTTTTCCTTGCCGTACCAGTCTTCCCATCCTATGTTCCATCCCTCGATGAGCAGGGCGTCAAAGCCGTTTTCTGACGCGAAGTCGATGTAACGGCGCACGTTGTCGTTGTTGGCACCGTGTCTTCCATGTGGCTTTGCCTTGGTGTAGTCGGTCTCGCCGAGTCTCACCGACGGGAAGTCATTGGTGTAGCCCCATGTGCTGTGGTCGGAAATCATCTCCCACCAGACGCCCATGTATTTCACGGGATGGATCCAGCTGACATCGTCGATTTTACAAGGCTCGTTGAGGTTTAAGATGAGGCGTGACGCCAACACGTCGGTGGCTTTTTCGCATACCATGACGGTGCGCCAGGGTGAGGTGCAAGGGGTCTGCAGACGCCCTTTGTAGCCGGTGGCGTCGGGACAGAGATGTGTTCTGAATGTTAGTTTAGAGTTGGCAGTTGGTATTGTATCTATTAATTCCAGATTCATTGTAGGAAAGTCAAGGGTTGCCGCCTCGTGGATGTTGAGATACAAACCTTCGTCGGTCTTCATCTGGAGGGCGGTCTGCACCCCGGTGGGCGAGAAGCTCTTCCACGGCCATCCGTTGCCGGTGTGCGCCGCGTCGTAGAGCCCGCGTATCTCCGACAGCCTCGACTTGGTGTAGTTGTATTCCTGAGTGTCGTAGTCGCCCGGAATCCACCACGCGGTATGGTCGCCCGTCATCACAAACTCTGTCAGCTCCTCTGTTATCCAGAAATAGACGAGGGCGTTATCCATCGGGAACTCATAACGGAAGCCCAAGCCGTCGTCGTAAAGCCTGAAACGTATCTGCATGACGGTGGGTCTTTTATGAGTGGAGCCGTCCATGCTTTCCACGCTGCCGACAGGCTGTTCGAGGGTCACCAACATCTCGTTGTAATGGTTGCGGATATGCGCTTCCTCGCCCCACACAGGCTCCCACACCTCGTCGAAAGAGCTTCGCTCGACGTTTTTAAAGACGAAGGCATGAGCGAGGTCGTCGCGCCATTCTAATGTGAATCCCATCTTCGAGGGCAGCACCACAGGCTTGCCGTCGCGGTAAAGCGAATAATACGGCACACTGTCATTCATTTCAAAATCAAGCTTAAGATGTCCGTCGGGACTGGTAACCGTTTCTTGCGACAACACCGTCTGCCACACGGCAAACAGCATCATAATCGTGACAAAAAAATTTTTTCTCATAGGAGTGTCATTTTATATGCAAAAGTAATAAAAAATCGGAAAATCAAATAAAATGTGTGAAAATATTATGTCTTTTGGTCATTTTTACTTTTGGTATTGCTCCCAAATCTGTCAACCAATTTCAGGGAAAGTCAATGATGCACCCTCGTGAGGAAGACAGGAAAACCAATGCAAAGGATGTAAAGCCGCGACATCAAAGCCCTATGCCATTGATTGACAGATTGATATTCTCAAACGACACATTCCAATCCGCATCGTCATCGACCATGATGTCGGGCAAGAGCTTCCATGTGAATCTGAATGTTTTCATTCCTTTTGTCTGAATCCAATGCTTGATTGGTTTTCTGTGCGCTTCGGGTAATCGCGTTCCAAATAGGGGAACAGCTTACCATAATCCTCCATGACGTTACCAATGGCGTTATAGGCTCGTCCGAACTCGTTCATAAAATCCTTCGAGTTGCCGAAATTCTCGTGTTAATGATTATCTCGGCGTTCTGTCATCATAATAATCGTATCTTGGCGCATGGTTGGAATTATTCACACAAGATCTAATGTCCAACACCATTGTGCCAAGGAAGAATAGTAGAAGGATTGGAACAACAAGCCAATCATGGCCTTTTTCTCTCGCTTTATCACTACCGACATAAAAAATCAGTACCAGCAATGCAATTAAGATAATTAATACTACCATTGTCTTTAATCTTTATTGTTCAACTTCCGTTACCTTATTATCAATCTCGATTCTCTCGCTGTATTTCATCCTTCTGCGGATAGCGACGAGAATCATGGGCCAAGCTATGTTTTTTAGTTTCTTCTTCTTTGTTGTTTTTCTTGCGGTTGGCCAAACAGACAAGGGTAATTCCTAATCCCAGCCAAAACAGCGGTCCGAATGCGCTATTGCCACCTGCAATAGATCCAATCAGTGACAAAGCACCGATGATTATGGAAATCCATCCAAAAGTTTTCATGATTTATTCCTCCTCTTTTTTAGGTTCAACATTTTCGATTTTCTTTGAGCACAGCACCGCTATCAAGCCAATGACGACATTGAAGAGAGAGATGACAAATGCCAGCCCAAAACCGATTTTTCGTTTGCTGCCCATGTAGCCCACACCGAGAGCAAGGCTGAGGGCGATTACCAATAAAATCATTTGTTCCATTGTGTGTTGTTTTAATGTGTTATATCTTTTAATGACATTTCGTAGCCAAAGGTGAGATATTTTTTGCCCTAATTGCAAACTGCTTAAATGCCAGACTTGTCTTGTCCGATTCTTCCAGCATCGTCTTGAAGTCATCGTCAGGAACTGTCGTATCATTGAAGGCTGAAATCAATGGGTTTTCTTCATCTTCCTCGTCCTGTTCTACGACAAGTTCTTCCTTTACTACCTCTCTCCGAAACATGATATATGCTGGAATGTACTCGGGACACAATTTAAGCATCTGTTTACAGGTGTCGATGTTCGGTTTGCCAAGCTGCGCGTTGAGTTCCGCTTCGAAAAGGTATTGCTTCTTGTCGATGGCGATTTTGTCATCCGATAGCTCACCGGCTGTACGAATCTGCTGGGCGACTTCCAAAGCCTCCTCATATCGTTTCAAACCTTGCAGGGCTTTCTCTTTGATGAACATGGCTTCGAGGCATGGCCTGCGGTCAAGCACCATATCGGCATACCCTATGGCTTCCTCTATACGATCGCTATACAAACAAACGACTGCGTTGAGGAAATTACACGTCATGCTGCAATCCTTCAGCAGCGGAACATCTTTTGTCAGCCCTTTCAGACACTTGTCGTCAAGCATCACATCAAACATCTTCTTTGCTATCAAAGCCGCATTGCGGTAATCGCAAGCCTTCATCTTCTCCAACGACCATTGCAAGCATTCCTTGGAGGCACTGTCATAATCTTTGTTTTTGAGGTGCTTGTAGAGTAAACGACCATGATTAAGTTCATCATCAATCAAAGGAATGTCGTTGAACGAATTGGCAAATGCCTTAATCTCTGTATTTTGCAGAATGTGATGATGGCGAATCTTATTGCTGAGAGTCAGACCGTCAAGGCTCCGCATACGGCTTATGGCCACGTATGCCTGACCAGCTGCAAAGGTGCCTCGTGTCAAGTCAAAATGCATACGGTCGAAGGTCATGCCTTGCGATTTGTGGATGGTGATGGCCCAAGCAAGCTTCAAAGGGTATTGCGTGAATGCGCCCACAACTTTTGACTTTATCTTGCCCGTCTCTTCGTCAAAGACACTCTCTTTGCTTTCCCATGTCATTTTCTCCACATCCACTTTTCTACCATCCTTCAATACTACCTTGATGGCATCGCTTTCCAAGGCGACAACTTTGGCAATAGTGCCATTCACAACACCTCGCTGATAGTCGTTTCGGCAGAAAATCACCTGTGCGCCGACCTTGAGGTGAAGCATCATCGGCACCGGAGCGTCATTTGACTTGAACTTGCCTGATATTTCTCCCTCATAACACATTTCTTCTTCAATCTCATCGAGTTTGAAACTGTTGATATGTTCTGCCACTTTATTATAGGCTGTTAGCGTGACGGAATAGTAGCCCACATTGTCATCGGAGCTGACATTTTCGTTGATGATGTCCAAGTCTGCCTGTGTGTTCTCTCCGACACGCATACGGTCAAGGATGCCCAAAAACTGCTTGTCCTTCTGGCGGTATACGTGCAGAAACTCAATTTTAGGCAGGTTCATTCGTTTCATGACATTGGCCTTGTAGAAATAAGGGAGTCCGTTGCCATACATATATTGAAGCATGGCCTCGTCAGCGGAACCGCACTTGACAACAGGAGGCAATTGAAAAAGGTCGCCGACAAACACCACCTGTTTTCCACCAAATGGCAAATGCGACTTTGTCATGTTGCGCAGAGCTCTGTCCATGCCATCAACCAAGTCGGCACGTACCATCGAGGCCTCGTCAACGATTATAGTGTCGGTATTCAGCAGGATATTTCTTTTCTCCAACGAAATTTCCGCTATCGTGGTAGGGTCGATAACCGAACATGGAAAGCCGAAAAACGAGTGAATGGTTTGCCCTCCAACGTTCAAAGCGGCAATGCCGGTTGGTGCCAGAACAAGGAAGTTCTTCCTGTCTATCTCCTCTTGTATCCGCTTCACAAAAGTGGTCTTTCCAGTTCCCGCCCTGCCAGTAATAAAAAGGCTGGTGTTGGTGTTTGCCACAAGGTCGAAAGCCTTCTGCTGCTCGAGGTTGGTTTCGTCAAAAACTATTTCTGCAATCTTCATGTTGTTTTTTTATTTTCGATTGCAAAAGTACGGGGGTGCTGCGAAACCTATTTTCGTACATTTTATAATCTACATAAAAGCAAAGGGCTGATAGTTATTACCACCAGCCCTTTAAATCTGAAAAAAAGACATACAACTATTTTACCAAATCAAATAGCCTATTTTCTTTTGTCCCCCAAAGCATCGACATTGAATGTCCCTGACTTCGTGTTTTTGCGACCTTAATCCATCGTAGGTAGTTGCTCATATCTTGGCGAGCATCTCCTATAAGCCTAGGAAGAACTATATCGAATTTCGCATTCTTGTTTGCTTTTCCATTTTTCCTAAATACATTAAAGCCATCTGGTGCTTGAAGTAAAGCATTATTAGTTATTATCATCCGACTATGAAAGTCCTCAGCTTTCCCAATGGCATAAATAGTCAAATCGAAGCACAATCCTTTCCTCAACGCTTTAATTAAATTACAGATTTTTTCATATTTATTTTGCCCATAGGCATTGTCTCCGTTTTCACTAACCATACTAAAAATAGAAAGATGGTATGCCATTTCGAGTTTTTTAGTAGGCAGAAGCACATCAAATAATGAAGGGATGTTGTCATCTATATCCTCTGCTTTTAAAAGGATATACGGATCTATCATTATCATCGCATTACAAGGATATTTAAGTATGTTTTCAAATTGAAGAAATCTGTTTTCGTAAAAGTCATTTTTCTTTAGCAAGAAGCCATTGCCTTTAAACAAATGCTCATCTCGCAATGCTCTTTCACAATTAAATGCGGCAATGCCATAATGGGTGCCCAAACGATTACAATCCTCTGCATTCTTAACTGTCAAATAAATTGCAGACAAAACAGCAGTAGAACTATCAAGATTTTCCATTGATAAGCTCTCGTATAGTTCAATCTCTGATTTTCCTTGAAGATGTCTTTTCCATAATAATATTAAAAACTCGTCTGTATCCCAAACTTCATCACTTATGTCTGTAAGAAGCTCCGATTCAGAAATGGCACAATAAACATTCATCAAACACTGAAGGCCGGCAATGGATGTGTCAGCCCTAAGTTGTTGCCAAAAGGATGCCTGCAAATAGATAACTCGCGAACTCATTTTCTCCTTGCTTTAAATTTCATCAATTCCATTGCCAAAGAATCAGCTTCATCATAAAAGCCTTCGCCGAAAGGTTCACTCAACCTTCCATCCTCTTGAATCTTTATTTGGCGATTATGCGAAGTCCCATTCTCATCCTTCTCCACATAATTTAGAGAAACATCATTCGGCGAAAGTGCATTCTCCTTATCAGCCACCATCACTTGAAGCTTACGGATTAGGTACTCGCTATGGGTCTCAATGATAAAGTGGATGTTGTATTTTTGATATGCTTCCACAAACATCTCGGCCAATAGCGATTGATATTTAGGATGGAGATGAACCTCGGGCTCCTCAACACAAATTACTTGAGGATATCTTTCAAAATAGAGTTTTTTATGATCTGGTTTACCGTCATGCCAAGGTGTTTGAGGTTTTTTCTCGTTGGCAGGTTTAATAGAATTGTCTATTAACAAAAGCAAAGAAACAAGTTGGGTGATGCCATACCCTTCGTCCGCAAGCAACCGTTTTTCACCATTTCTCTCAATAAACACTTTAATGCTTCCTTCGTCATCGCCTATTGTATTAACTTCACTTCCTTTGCCAAGAAATTCTTCCAGCCAATGGTTCACAAAACTGCCCGGCTTATGATAATATGTATCAGCTGCGAAAACATCCGACCATTCTTTGTCGTTTGTTTTCGACTTGTTATAGTCAAGCAAAGCCCCACTCATTTTATTGCCATCTTCCACCGAATAAGTTCGCCTAATTGCTGCTGAAGTTGAATCTGTGTATTCCACGTTTTCAGTAAACTTTGGATTAAACACTTCATCTGCGACCAAATCCAAATAATGTTCTATGATTTCACTTTCAGGGAAATACCTATCCAAAGCCTCATCCGTTTTGCAAAAAGGTCTAAATTCTTCTATTTTCTTGTTTCTTTCATTAATCCACTGATACCAGTCTGTTAATTGTCCAATATTATATATCTCAACATCGATGCCACATTCTTGTATTTGTGACATGATGTCTGTTAACTCCTGGGAATAATGAGCATATTTGTTTTGGGATTCTTCGTCATCTTCTTTTTTTGGTAAATCAACAATTTCAACTAATCGCAAGTATTTACTTGCCAAGGAAAAAGCATTGAAGTTTTGAGTAATAGAATTTGTGTTTTTTTTGTTTTTTTCTTCATCTTCCAATCCCAAACGGGTTGTGCTTTCTTCAAGAATGACTGTCCCCTCAGCTTTTTCTATGGTGTACTTATACAAATAACCATCATTAAGATCATCATTCTTCTTGGACTTGAAAAAACGTTTGACACAAACCTCTTCTTGAAGATAGTTAGACCATACTTTATATGCAAACACTATCTCGTTGTCTGTAGCACTTTTATGAAATACTTTCTCGTAATTACCAAGTCCGAGGTCCTTTGAATAGAGTTTTAACGCAGGCGATATTATACCACGATTAGGCATTCGGCTTAAAAGCATAAGAGCTTTTGCCATAGAACTCTTTCCCGCACTATTGCATCCAGTAAGTACGGTAATAGGAGCAAGTTCAAAATCGGCACCCTCTTCACCAAAGGAACGGAAGTTTTTCAGGCTGAAAATTGGATTCATATTTTTCATCTTGTTATCTGTTTGTCTGTTTTCGTTTGCAAAAGTACAACCCTGCTGCGCAACCTATTTGCGCGAATTTTCTTTTATTCGTTCCTCTGTTCCAAAAAGATTTGTTTTTGCAGTTCTATCTCTTGGCGCAGTTGCTCCTCGGTCGGTAAATAGGTTAGATACTTGGCTTGGAACAATTGTTCGCTGCCATGCAAAACGCTATATCGCGCCATGTCTTCGCTGGTGTCAGAGCAGTAGTATTGCGATGCGATGTTGCGATGCAATGTGCGGGTGCTCCACATTTCAGGCAGGGATTCTTGTTCGTACCATTCTCGAGCTTCTGTGTCTTCCACGCGGATAAGTTCCCTATAATGTGTCCAGGGAAGCAATTTTGGAGTCGCCGCGTTCAAAATCCCGAATTGTGGCCGCACCGAAGCCACATTTTTGGATTGTTGACTCACTGCGTCAACTATTTGGGTTTGTTGACCCACTGCGCCAACAATCTCAGGGAAGCAACGATAAAACTTCAGGTAATTGTATAGTGATATATTTAAATTTTCTTCTGTCATATTTCTATCCTTTTTTGTGAAACGCAAAAATACAAATAAATCCATTACAAAGCCTGATATGCTTGAAATTGTGCCGCCACCCGGTCGCGCACCTTCTGTTGTATGTCGGTTGGCGAAAGTACCAACAGGTCTTTGCCGAAAGAAGATAATTCGCGGATAAGCTCGTAATTCTCAATACATTCGATGGAGAAGAAGTAACCGCCTTCAAGCATTGGGTATTGCTGGCGCAGTTCCTTCTCTTTTTCTCCTTTGTAATGCCGCTGAGAGTCGTGCAAAGGCTTGGTGGCCACATATTCCTTGGAATAATCACTTACCCAAAACAAGATGGTCTGTAACGGGCGGTCGTCATACAGAGAAACACCGATAATGTCCTCGAAGCGCTCGTTGAGGTCGCCATCGTAAGGAATGTATTCCTTGGCAGGCAGGGGTACCACCTTATCGATGCGGTCAAGCGCAAAAGAAAGGATTTTCCCGTCGTTGTCGGCAGCTCCAATGAGATACCAACGACGGTTGTATTCTTTAAGCAGATAGGGATGCACCACGGTTTTGCGGTCTTCATCGGGAGTGTCAAAGCGATGGTAATGCAATTCCACGACCTGCCGCTGTGCGATACGAGTGAAGAGTTCGCCAAGCATGTTGGAGTTCTCCAACGGATTTTTGGTGAATGAAATAATTTGGCGGTCGGTCTTCACATTCAAACTCTTTCGTAGTGATTCCAGTCCCTCAAGGTTAGGCAATCCGTCAAATTGTCCAATAAGCGTGAAGGCCTCACCAAGCAAGTGTTTCTCGTCATCCTTTAGCTTTTGCTGAAAGATGGAGAACGACGGATCGGCATAGCGGTGGCAACTTTTCTTGATGGTCTTTTGGGTTCGTTGGCTGATGTCGTCTATCTGATAATGATCTATCTCCGCCATAAAAGGACTCTCCCATTCCAAATAATGCAGGTCAAGTTCGATGGTACGTCGGCTAACAGGCTCTTGGCCCATTTCCACCAGCTCTTCATTGACGAGTCGAAGCAAATCTTCAGTAGAATAATGGTGATAGCGGTTGGCTAACAGCTTGTCGAGGATAAAGTAACGTGTTACGGCATTCTTGTTTGCTGGCATAATGATATGTGTTTTCTCGGCAAAGATACATATAATTTGCGAAATCTATTTTCGCTTTTATACTAAACAAAGCCCACGCTTTCGCGTAAGCATCCTGCTTTGTTCTTGGATTGAGTATTCATCTTAAAAGTGTCCAGTTTTTAAGTGCCAAGATTAGCTCAATGCTATGTCTTATATGTAATTCTCGCTATTTACTTCTACCTACTTTATTGTTTTGTGTTACTATTCCGTTGATTAACCGCAAAATTACATAAAATTATCAATTTTTATGCTAACAAATAAAAAAATTTTTCGTTGTTGATAATCAATAAAATACGATTTTTTTCAAAAAAATTTAAAATTTTTGTAGTTTATATTGTAAACTTGTTTATCTTTGCAACGTCAATTGATAGGAACAAAAATGTATTAACTTAAAATTCAAACATCATGGAAAA
>ERZ842401.1232-NODE-1232-length-37180-cov-8.055865_pt1 | contig 37180 bp, 37 predicted proteins | sample MGYA00521270_ERZ842401 | MGnify/ENA primary metagenome ERZ842401 (study PRJEB31892, sample SAMEA3878208) | bioreactor metagenome | biome: Moose rumen | place: Sweden | collected 2011-10 | study: EMG produced TPA metagenomics assembly of the PRJEB12797 data set...
TATAGTATAACCCCAACAATTGCTGAAGGACAAATATTATATGGATCATTACTAGGAATAATATCTTCAGTAGTACAGTTTATTGTTCCCGATATATCGATAGTTATTGTATTTATATTAGCTCCAATATTATTAACAAAATTATTCGATAATATTAGTCCAAAACTAAAATATAGTAAAAAAATATATAATTTTTCTATAATATCAATTATTATTGCTACAATTATAACAATAATTATACTATCAATAATATATTAAAAAACGTTACCAATTATGATAACGTTTTTAATTGAAATAAAGAATGATTTATAATATAATTATTGTATGAGGTGATAGGTATGTATTGTAGTAAATGTAATGCCAGTTTAAAAGGAAACGAAAATTATTGTTCCTACTGTGGCAATAAAATAAATCCAAGTTTTAATGATTATGAAGTATTAAATAATGAAAATAAATCAATCGAAAATAGACGTACTGCATCAATCGCACTAGGAATTATTTCTCTTTGCGGTATCTTTTTTGTAGTATTTTCACCAATATCATTAATACTTTCAATTATTGGTTTATTCTTAGCCATTAAATCAAGTAAAAATGTTAAAAATACTCCAGGAATTATTCTAAATGCGGTAAGTATATTTATATCATTTATTATAACTTTATTTATAGTTTTAGCAATATTATTTACCTTTAATATAATTAAAGATATCGATATTGATGAATATATACCTAATACTCAAGAATCTGAACTATATGGTGATTTCTAATGAATAGTAATATGGAATATATAGATAAATTATTAGCAACCGTACCCCATAGTCCTGGTTGTTATTTAATGAAAGATAAAAATGGTTGTATAATTTATGTTGGTAAAAGTAAAAATTTAAAGAATAGACTAAGTTCATATTTTAAACAAACCCATACCGGTAAAACAATGTTACTAGTTAGAGATATATATGAATTTGAGTATATTTTAACTAATTCAGAAGTAGAGTCTTTATTACTTGAACTAAATTTGATTAAAAAATATACTCCAAAGTATAATATCTTATATAAAGATGATAAAAGTTACCCATATATTGAATTAACAAACGATAAGTATCCGAGACTATTAATAGTAAGAAACCCCAATTTAAAAAGAGGAGGGAATCGAAAACTATTTGGTCCTTACCCTAATATATCCGCCGCCAAACGCGTTGTTGAAATTCTAAATAGATTATATCCCCTAAGAAAATGCAAAAATATGCCTAAAAAAGTTTGTTTATATTATCATATTGGAGAATGCCTAGGATATTGTGAGCATGAAGTAGATAATACTAAAATTAATCAAATGAAAGATGAAATTATAAGCTTCTTTAATGGTAATAGTGATACCGTAATAAATAAGCTTGAAGAAAAGATGCAAGCCTGTGCCAATAGACTAGAATTTGAAAAAGCTATGGAATATAGAGAAAATTTAAATTATATTAAAATTACTCTAGAAAAACAAAAAGTTGAACTTGATGATAATTATAATCGTGATATTATAGGCTACTACGAAGAAGACAATTACTTATCAATAAATATATTATTTATACGTGGTGGTAAATTATTAGATAAAAAAAGTAATATATTTCCTATGATTGGCGATATATCTGAAGAAGTAAATAATTATATTTCAAATTTTTATGATAAGCATACAACAAAAGTAAAAGAAATAATAACTCCCGAAATAGTTAATAATGAATTATTTAAAGAAACATTCAATTTAAATTTTATAACGCCAATTAAAGGAACAAAGAAAAAAATATTAGATTTAGCTTTTGATAATGCTAAAAATTATTATAATGAACAAATTAATCTAATTAAAAAAGATGAAAAAATATTAGATGATAGTTTAAAAGAACTCGCGAGTTTATTAGATATTCCTAAAGTAAATAGAATAGAAATGTTCGATAATGCGCACTTATTTGGCAGTTTTAATGTATCTGGAATGGTAGTATTTTTAGATGGCAAAAAAGCCCCACAATTGTATCGTAAATTTAAAATAACCAATGATAAAAATGATGATTATGGAACAATGCGTGAAGTAATTTATCGTAGATATTTTAGGGTATTAAAAGATAATTTAGAAAGACCAGATCTAATCCTCGTAGATGGAGGAATTGGGCAAGTAAATGTTGCAAGAGATGTTATAGAAAGTCTTGGATTAAATATACCAGTTGCCGGTCTAAAAAAAGATGATAAACATTCTACTAACATGCTCTTAGGTAAATATCCATTATCAGAAATAGAAATCAAAAAAGACAGTTACTTATTTTTACTATTAACAAGAATGCAAGACGAAGTTCATAGATATACAATAACATATCATAAAGATATCCGTAGTAAAGGAGCACTTACTAGTATCCTAGATAATATTGATGGAATAGGTGAAGTAAGAAAGCAAGAGATATTAAAGAAATATAAAACAATCGATAAAATGAAATTAGCAAGTATTGAAGAATTAAAAGAAATAATGCCTGAAAATATTGCTATAAACTTTCATGAATATTTAGAAAATTTAAAATAATACTTTTAAATTTTCTTTTTTTGTTATATAATACTGGCAATTAAGGGGGAAAAATTATGGTTAGCAATAATATATATTATTTGGACTTTAAAGCTGGCTATATAAGCATTAAAGATATTCCATATAAATATTGGGATAATGATGTCGTTAATTATGCTTTGTGGAAAGACCCACATGCTTATTATGAATGTTTACTATGCTATACTTTGGAAGGAATGACTGGTTTAACTGTTAAAAAGTGCTTAGAAGCAATACCAAGCAAATATAAAACAGAAAAATTATATAAAAAATTACTTGAATATGATGGTAGTAAATATAGTTCACTAGTGCCACTTGAAATGCGTGATAAAATTAAGTTAAAATCACTTAAACCTGAAGATTTGCTAGCAAATTTTAAATATATTGATGAAGCAGACAGGACTCCTAAAATGTATAAGGAATTATCAAAAATTTCATTTGATGATTATTTAATGTATGTTGTTAATTATAATGGGATACCTGATGTGTATCGTACGAAATCAATGTGTTTGGGGTTATTTTATGGTAATGTTGAAAAATATGTCAGTGAAATTCCCGATGAATACAAAAGTGTTGAACTTGGAAAATTATTAGTAAAAATTGATTTTAGAAAATATTTTCCTAAATTACCAGAAGATTGTCGTACAAGCGAAATGTATGAAGAGTATGTTGCAATTAATCCAGTTGCACATATTGATAAAGTTCCTAAGGAAAAAAGAACCCAAAAAATGTATGAAATGTTATTTGATTATACACTTGATACATATTTGGATAAAATTCCTAAAGAATTTATCTCTAAAGAAATGTATCACCGATTAATCAGAATTAATCCGAAAAAATATTTACATATTACTCCAGAAGAGTATCTTGATCAAACTATTTTAGTAGATATTGTAGAAACTAATCTTCGCTACTTTAATCTTTTACCTGTTAAATTACTAACCAAAGACTTTTATCTTTTATTAATTAAACGTAATCCGCTAAAATATCTAAAATATTTACCAGAAGAATTTTATACTGATGATGTAATTAATGAAATTACGAAAATTTTAATGCATAATAATTTTAAATTAAAAATAAATGTAAATCATAAGTTTAATAAGTTATTACTTAATAATCAACCATTGTTAATTTCACAATTTACTATTCCTGCAATATATGATATAATTAGAAATGAATTAGCATTGATGGCAAATATGAACGGTGATATTGTTGATATTTCTCACAAGTATCATATAAAGAACGAAATTATTATGAATGCTCTAAATAGTTTAAAGAAGAGTGATGCAGAACTTTATAGGATGATTGACAGTTATTTGAATAGTGACCGAGTATATAAAAAATATAAAAATATTAGCACTGATTTAAAGAAATTAAAAAAAAATAGTTTTATCATTGGGTGATGTATCAAGAAAGTCAATTACCACGAATCAGAAGCTTGAGTTTGCTTATTTATCTAAAAAATATTTAGAAAATTCACTTGAAGATATTTATGCTTATAATAATTCTTATTATAATAAAGTTGTTAGCTTAGAAGTTAATTCATTTATTGAATATGTATTAGCTTATTCTTTATATGTTGATGCTTATAGTGGTATGGTTGATATTAAAAAAATTACACATAATAATGAATGGCTTAAAGATTTTAATTATATTAAATTCTTCGATATAAGAGATAATGTAGCTCATTCTAAACATATTTATGGAGAAAAACAAATGGAACTTACCCCTGAAATCGCTCGCGAAATAATCGCTAGATTAAAAATTGAAGAAATTCCATTAAACATACTTATTGTCAATGTCGCCTTTAGAAGGTATTTCAAGGGTGAACTTGATTTATATATTAAAGAATTACATGGCTTAGATACTATATTCGATAAACCAAAAAGAAAGAAAAGGTAGGGATAATTATGAATGGTAAAATATTAAAAATAGCTAGTAATGATTTATATGGAAATACAACTGATAGAACAATATCAGTATTTGCCGTATTTGATCATTTAAAGTATATGAATAAATATATTATATTTTCATATACTGACGAACTAGATAAGAAGATTCTTTATTATGGATCAGTCCATTTAAAAGATAATGCCTTAGTAATTTTTGAAGTAAATAATAATGTTTTACCATATATTAAAAAATTCACTGAAGAGTATTTAAATAACAAAATAGATACAAAAGAATATGAAATTATAGATTTAAAAGATATCGTTAAAGCAGAAATAATTTCATCTAGTCAAGAAGAATATGATCATTTAATTGAATTAGATAATATATCAATTCCAAAACCAAAAATAAATAACGAAGAAGAAAGTAAAAAAAACAAGCATGGGTTTCTTTATACCATTTTAACTATCATGATTATTTTACTAATTGGTGCAACTTATATCTATTTTAATCCAGGACTTCTAGAAGTGAAATTAAAAGAATTAAATTGTAGTAAAAACACCTATAATGAAAAACTTGAAATGAAATATTTAAAAGAATTAGATATAAAATTTAATAAAAAAAATGAACCAATAGTATTAAATGGTATAGATACATATACATTCACAAATGAATCGTTATATCTTGATTTTAAAACTAATGAAAAACAAAATGAATATTTTAATACATCCGGTGAATATAAATATAATGATAATTTATATCAACTAAAGATTTTCTATAATGAAGAAACTATAATAAATAATTATGATGAATTATTATCATATCTAAAAGCTGAAGGATATACATGTCAAGAAGGAACATATTATGAATAATTTAAACTTAATAATATCCGAAGAAGATTCACAAATTAATTTTTATCTATCAAATATCTTAGATAAATTAACTTTTGCTGAGGAAGATAAAATCATATATGACTTAAATAATAATAGTTTAAGTGATATAATTGATGAAGCATCAGTAAATAGTTTGTTTTCCAATATTAAAATAATAATAGGTAATAATTTTGATATTGATAAATTATTAAATAATGATATAGAATATTTAAATAAATATGTAAAAGATATTAATAAATCAGCATATATTATATTAATTACAAATAGCGTAGATGCCAGAAAAAACAATTATAAAATATTTAAAGAATATTTTAATATTATCAATGCCGCTAAAAATGATATCAAAGAAGATATAAATAAATATATAAATAAATATTTAAAAGATAAAGGCTATAAAATAGATAGCGTTGAATATTTTTTAAATAAAGTATCAAATGATATAAATAATATAAATTCAGAATTAAATAAATTAATGATTTATAAAGAAGAAGATAAAAGAATAACTAATAGTGATATAGATTTACTAATTAGTGACCAAATTGATAATGTAATTTATGAATTTACCAACGCAATTCTTGAAGATAATACTACAGAAATTGCTAGAATGTATGACAATTTTAAATTAGATAATATAACAGATGACTATCTAATTGCAAGTATTGCCAATTCATTTAGACAAGCAATTACTATAAAAATATTATATAGTGAAGGGAAGAGTAATCAAGAAATAGCAAAATATATTGGTAAAAAAGAGTTTTATGTAAAAAAAATGCTTGAAAGACTCTTTAGTTATACAACTGAAGATTTAGCAAAATATATCAATAAATTAGCTCAAATTGATAAAAATATGAAAATGAGTACAGGAAATGAATATATGCTAGAATTATTTTTATTAGATAAAGATAAATAAAATAACTTCAGTTTTTACTGAAGTTTTATTTTTAAAATTAAATAGGTAATACCAATTCCTATTACAAAAGAAATAAATAATAAAAGTGATAAAGATATAACATTTGAAAATCCAGATTTAGAATCAAGAACTAACTTTTTAGTCTTAGTATCATTATTAATAATAGGAAAGGCACTTGTTTCATTAAAAATAATATCATTATATTTCTTTTTAATTGTAGAATATTTTATACTTTTAATATTTTTTCCTAAATTAATCTCCAACCAATCAATTAATTTACTGTCCTTATCATTTTGCTTAATAGCAGTAATTGGAGTCTTTATTTCGGTACCCATATCATTTAATATATTAAATGAACTACGAATAACTGACAATATTTTATTATGAAGTTTTCTATATAAGTTAACTTTGCCATCATTGTAAATGCTAAATTCATTGATATCTTCCCATGAAATATTGCAAAGTAGAAATACTGAATTTTGATCTATTTTTATTAACATATCATTAATAGCTTTAATTTGTTGCTCCTTAAGTTCTTCATTAGGAAAACATAAGAACAAATTACTTTTATTATCTATTTTTTTAGGAATTGATAAATAATAAGAGGTATCTTTTTCTGATAATTTATAGACAGTATATTTATTGTTTTGCATATATAAATATTCTTCTATCTTCATCTTACAACACCTCTCTACAATAAAATTATATCATAATTATTAAAAATTTAATATACTTTTTTAAAATAAATATTTCTTTTAATAAAACATAAGTTTGATAAATAGTAAGTAAAACGTTGACAAATAAGCAATTTTGTGCTAATATATTTGGCTACAAGAAGCAATTATACTATTTAAGGGGGTGAATCAGCATGAACAAAAATTATGTTATTGAATACTTAAATGAAAATGAATTCAGAAAAAAAGAAAGAGCTATCAAAAAATATAATATGCTAGCTTATAAAAAATTATTATTTGATTATTATCCAGCTATGCGTGAAGGTAATTTTCCTGGAGTTATGATTAGTCATAGTGATAAAGAATTAACAAGCAAATATGAATTAAAATTACCAACTGATACAATGTTTAATAAAGTTCATGGTGATATTATATTACATTATACAGCATATCATAAAGAAAGAATTATTATGCTTGATAATTTAACACCAGATGATATTTTAACTGAAGGGCATCAAAAAGAATTAACAACATATAAAGGGGTAATGGTATCAAAAACCCATGCCGAAAAAGATATTTTTAAAATTAACTTGCTTAATATGTTAGATAAATAAAGAAGGGGGATTTATGAAATTATTATATGATTGGCATGACAATCCAAATATAGATATATTTTTAATGAATATATATTTTAATTCAGAAAATGTCATGAAAAATAATAGCAAATATGCTAACGAGCTAATAAATGATATTGAAGAATATTTAATGTATTTAATTAATAATCATTATAATATAGATATAATTATGCAAAAATTAAATAAACTATTATATATTAGTACATTTGATAATAAACCAATTATAGATAATGGTATAACATATTTATATCAAGAACCAGTAATTACTCGAGATAAATATATCTTATTAAATAATGGTATTAAAGGAGATAATAAATTAACAACAAAAGAAAGAAGAAAACTATATTTATATAAAGGGTTATCACAATTTATTTTTAACTATGATAATGATATGACAGAAGAATTCAGTAATGTTTATGGAAATGATTCAGATAAAAAAATTGCTAATAATGGATGGAAATTAATAACTGATACATTAGCTCAAGAATTAGCAGAAAAAATTACTTATGATACCATCAAAAAAGAAAGACCAAATAAAAGAGTAGGAATTGAAGAAAATGATTACTTAAATATTAATGGTAGTTTAGTTGTAAGTCGTTTAGAATGTGAACGACCATTTGAAGAATTAATAGTATTCTTTGGAACAACTTTGAGTAATGTTGGTAATATATTCGACTATAGTCACAATAAAATAATGGATGATCTAATAAAAAAAGCCCTTAATAGTGACTTAAGTAATCAAATTATCTCTGAGTATATATATAAAGGTAATGGAAAAGAGTTATACAATTTATTATATTTAATGGGATTATTAGTAAATGAAAAATATGCATCCTACGGAAAAAGAATTATAAAAAACATTTCAATTAACCAAGCCGAAGCAAATAACATTTATAATACAATAATTGAAGAATGTAACAAATTATTTACTTTAGATGAAGATATATATGAAGATGTTCCAATCTGTAAAAATATCAAAAGATTAAGAAATCAATAATAGCCTTGCTTGTCAAGGCTTTTTAAGTTATAATATATCTATGAAAAAAAATTATAGAAAAAAATATAGAAACATAAGAAAAAATATAAGTAATAAAAAGATAAAAGATAAGTTAATATATGAAAAGGTAATTCATAATGAATTAATAAATAACAGTAATTTAATGCTGATATATGTCTCAACAAAAGAAGAAGTCGATACCATTGATATAATAAAGTATTTCATAGGAAAAAAGCAAATTGCCGTCCCTAAAATAGTAAATGAAGAAATGGATTTCTATTATATAGAATCATTAGATGAATTAAAGGAAGGTTATTTTAATATATTAGAACCAACTACCAATAAAAAAGTAAATAACTATCATAACAGTATATCAATAACCCCAGGCATATGTTTTTCAAAAGATAATTACCGATTAGGATATGGAAAAGGATATTATGATAAATTTTATAATAATCATAATAATATTTACCGAATTGGTATTACATATAAAGAATTATTATTAGATAGAATTCCTTATGATAAATTTGATATAAAAATGAATGAAATTATTACAGATTAATATAAATGTGTGTTATAATTTATATAGAATTACATTTGAGGAGTATTATGAATAAAAATATATTTGTTAAAGTGCTAAATGTTAAAGTGCTAAATATAGTAACTATTACCTTCCCAATTTTATTGCTTATCGCTCTAACTATCATTTTAAATGGATATGGAATTTAGGGAAAGTCATCCGCATATAATGCACGCATAGTTTCTATTAAAGAAAAAAATTAAATATTGTAATTGAAGATGATAATTATTATCAATCGGAAGTTGAATACACTGATTCAAAGATTTATACGATTAATAAACCATTTTTCTTAAATGTAAAAGAAAATGATATAATTAGAGTAAAATATAGAGATAATGAACCTGAGAAATTGTACTATGTTCTCAAACCACAATTAGGTATATATATATTTATTATATATCCAATTATCATTTTATTAATAATTATATATACTTTAATAACCTATATAGTTAAAAAATGGAAATAATTAACAGCAAGTAATACTTTTTATATTTCTTTTTAATGTCCTCGTAGCATAATAGGATAATGCAGCCGCCTCCTAAGCGGCAGAGTGGAGGTTCAAATCCTCTCGGGGACGCCATTAATAAATAGTAAAAACTGAATATGTTTCAATATTCAGTTTTTTTATGTCAAAAAGAAAGCGAGGAAATTTATGGCAACTTTTAAAATTAATAAAAATAGAGATTTTACAATAATGAGTAATTATCATTTAAGAGATAAAAATTTATCATTAAAAGCAAAAGGACTACTATCATTTATGCTTAGTTTACCAAATGATTGGGATTATTCACTTAAAGGATTAGTAGCAATTTGTAAAGGAAATAAAGATTCAATCCGTTCTACATTAAATGAATTAAAGACCAATCATTATTTAATTATAGAGCCATTACGAAAGGAAAATGGTAAGTTTGGATATAATTATCTGATTTATGAAAAGCCTCATGAGGAGCCAAATAAAACAAGAAATCCACCGAATACGGATTTTCCATATACGGTGGAACCGAATTCGGAGAACCCACCACAAATAAATACTAAATTACAAAATACTAATAACAAAATAGATAAAATAGATAAAAACGAACAACAAACCAATAAATTAAAATCAAATTTAGTATCACATAATATTTTAACACTAGAATTGATTCAAATGAATTATGTAAATAAAGATGATTCAGAATTGTTTTATTATGATGATTTATTTAAAAGAAAATTATGATAAATTTAAGCGAGAATTAGGAGAAAAGAATTATAAAATAATAAAAAATATTACATTTTCAATTTTATTAATTACCATAGTGTGTACTTCAACAGTTGTATTTGCAGAAGATGATCCCCTTGCAGTTGTTAATAATTTATCAGATTTTATTTTTAGAATGATAAAGATAGTAGGACATATTATATTAGGATTTGGATTAATTCAATTTGGATTATCAATTAAAAGTCATGATTCTTCACAAAGAGCAAATTCAGTATTAACATTTGCAGGTGGAGTAATAATTGCATATTCAAAAGAAATATTAGATTTTATTACAAGATAGTGATGAGGACGAATAAATAAATAGTTGCTAACCATATTTTGTTAGTAATGTAAGATATTTATAATTATTGTTCTATTATTATTTTCAGGTTAAGATGGTATTACCACAAATTGCCAGTAGCAATTTTATATATAAAATATAATATGATATTAATATCTATGGGTATAAGTAGACTATAAAATTTACATATTTCAATAAAAAAGTTAAAAAAGAAAAACATAATATTTAAAATATTTAATATTTATGTTATACTTTAGACAGTAAAGGAGGATTTTATGGAAATTCCTGAGATTCCACAAGCACTAAAACAAAAGGTTTTATTAGCTATTGGTGGAGAAAAAAGAAATAAAGATTTAATAAAAGATATTGATGAAGGTGGTAAGCTTGCTTGTATGTATTTAAATGAAGATGCATATAATACATTTAGTGCTCGTGAAATTGTTACGGCATATCAAGATGGTAATATTGAAAAGATTATTGAAGAAGCTCAAAGAAGAGTCGCTTGTGAGAATTTGTTATTTCAATGGCATAAATTGTCTGCCGAACAACGTAAAAAAGGAAGAATGTAATTTATCAATATATAGATGATGAACTTGTTTTAATACTGGTTGCGACAGGCAGTCATTTAGAATTATTTTAAGGACATTTTGATGTCCTTTTTATATATAGGAAAAGTTAACCCAAAGTTAGCAACTATATACTTAATGGGAGGGATATTTATGAGTGATAATTGGATAGTTCAAAATCTTCAAAATGCACTTGATACTTGGAATTCAAAGTTAGAGGAAATATGGACATTAGTTACACAAACACCAGAATCATTTAAAAGTGGAACTATATGGAATGTAATTGAAAATATTTATGGTGGAATGCAAGCAATTGGACTAGCTCTATTAGTTCTTTTTTTTGTAGTTGGTGTAATGAAGACTTGTGGTTCGTTAACGGAGATAAAAAAACCAGAACAGGCATTAAAATTATTTCTAAGATTTGCTATTGCCAAAATGTTAGTAACATATGGAATGGATTTAATGTTATCGATATTTAAAATTTCACAAGGTATGGTATCAAAAATAATGAGTATGGCTAGTATTACTAATTCTACAAACACAACATTACCAACATCAATGATTGAAACAATTGAAAGTGTTAGTTTTTTAAAATCTGTTCCGTTATGGGCAGTCACCATAATTGGTGGATTAATAGTAACTGTATTATCATTTATTATGATTATGACTGTTTATAGAAGATTTTTTAAACTATATTTATATACGGCATTAGCACCTGTACCACTATCGACATTTGCTGGTGAACCTACACAAAATATAGGTAAAAGTTTCATTAAGAGTTATGCCGCAGTTTGTTTGGAAGGTGTAATAATAATTCTATCGTGTATTATCTTTTCTTTATTTGCAAGTACACCACCTGTTGTGGATACCGAAGCAGCAGCAGTTACACAAGTATGGAAGTATATAGGTGAATTAATATTTAATATGCTAGTATTAGTAGGAACTATAAAAATGTCAGATAGAGTAGTAAGAGAAATGATGGGATTGTAATATAAATTTGTAGATACATCATATATTGTATACACCATATATTTGACTTTTTACTAATAAAATTGTATAATAAAAAACAATTCAAAAAAGGGGAAAATAATATGGAAAGTAAAATTGAGTTAAGAAAAAAATATTTTATAGATGAAGAATATCATAAAGATTTCACTAAAATTGAACAAATTGATCAGTGTTTAACATTTGATGAACTTTGTGAATATTTCTTAGCACAATATGACGATAATATGTTATCAGAAGAAAGAATAACAATATTACAAAAATTATCAAATAGAATTAAACATGTTGAAAATTGTAAAGAATGTTTATCTTGGTGTAAATATGGATACTCATTATATAATGATATTTGTTGTAATTCCATTGATTTTCCGCATGATAAATTTTTTGAGATTTTTAAAGATGATTACAAAAAGTATTTAGAAAAGAAAGAAAGATTAGAAGAAATGTGTAAACAACTTGGCCATAATTTTGATGGCTGGACATATCATAAATGGAAATCTACTATAGATCCAGCACAAATAGAATATGAATGGTATAGAGAATGCAGTAGATGTGGATGTATTGAAAAAACAAAACAAGAACCCGAAGAATTAAAGAATAGAGTGCGTATTAGAATATAAAAAGTAAATTAAATGATATTGTAAAGGAAAAACATATAATAGTTAAAAAAGTTTTATTAATAATTGTTAGGAGGTTACTATGGAAAAGATATTAAACAAATTTCCATATCACCCATATTTACATGAAACAACAGATCCAACAAGAATTATTAAGTTTGGTGATAATTATGAATTCACTCAAAGTGAGTTAAGAATATTAGAAACTAGGTTTAAAGAAGAGAAAAAAATAAGCGATAAAATTTTATCAGCTGGTTTAGTAATTGATGAAGAATACAATGTATTTGTTGATCCGAAATATGGAGCATTTTTCTATAATACTTCATGTGAAACTATACAAGAGGAAATTGCTTCTTGCCAAAATATGCCACCAATTATGAATTATCACGTTTATGTTCCACAGGAAGAACTATTAGGGTATATTAATGCAGGATATGAATTTGTTATAGGACCATCTGTTAAGATATTTGATAATGATGATTCACTATGTGGTGTTTATTGTTCAAATTATAATAAAACGTTAGGAAAGAAAAGATAAAATATATTAAAAAGATGTGATTTATTATATAATTAATCGGCAGATTAAGAATTTAGAAATTGATGAGAAAATTAAAATCTCATCTTTTTAATTACTCAATATATTGTAAACATTACGATATTAAGTAAAAAAATAAACAATACATTATAAATATACTACTATACAAAAATAATTATTTTTGATAAAATAATTATAGATAATAAAGAAGGTGTCTATATGGATAATTATGATAAATTTATTGGTAAACTTTATGATATATTGTTAGAATCTGATATCATAAGTTATGAAGATAAACCTAAAGACTTAAAAGAAAAAAAAGAAAGATTAGAAAAATATTTAGATAAACTAGATAGAATACAAAGTAAAGCTATGCCAAAGGAAGAACACATAGATACCTTAAAGAAATTATATTATGATAGATATGTTATTAAAAGAGAAAATATACCTGAATCTTATTTTAAATCACTGGAGAAAAGATATTTAGATGAAGGACATGGACATCATAATTTAGTTAATCCAGATAATGGAATTGATAAAGAATTGAAAGAACAACATATAAATGTAATAATTAGAGAACAAAAAGATAGTTTAGATGTTTGGCTTAATTATTTTTTAAGTAAAGACTCTGACTATCTACCAATGTGGGCAAAGGTATGGGCGTTTCAAGGAATGCTAAATATCGGTAACTTAAATAAAGAAAAAGATGGATATGGAAGAAGAAGTAATACTGCAGTAAATCCATTTGTTAGTTTCGATTCAGAAATATTAGGTAAATGTGTAGAACTTGTTAAAGAGACTTTTGATAAAAAAGAGATTACTGATAAAGAAATAAATAAGTTGTTACAATCAGGTAGTTTTTCTAAATTATATGGTAAATTACTTGCTAATAAAAAACAGTTAAAGATAGATAGTGATGAAGGTATATGGATTAAATATAATTACGAGTCTAAAGAAGAAGCTAATGAAAAAGTAAAAAACGGCATTGAACCAGAATACCTAAAACTATATAATTCACTTCAAGGATTTAATACAGGATGGTGTACAGCTGGTAGTAAGGAAACTGCTAAACAGCAAATCTGTGGTGGTGGATCATACCAAGGTGGAGACTTTTATGTATATTATACAAAAGACAATAATAATGAATATAAAATACCTAGAATTGCCATAAGAATGAATAAAAATCAAATTGGTGAAATAAGAGGTATTGCTGAAAATCAGAATATTGAATCAAATATGGAAATCGTTCTTGAAGGGAAATTAAAAGAATTTCCTGATGGTAAATTATATCAAAAGAAAGTTCATGATATGAAAATGCTTACTGAAATATATGATAATTATGAAAAGAGAGAATTAACCAAAGAAGAACTTATATTTTTATATGAAATAAATGATAAAATAACTGGTTTTGGATATGATAAAGATCAAAGAATTAATGAAATACTTGATAAAAGAAACAAAAGGAAAGATTTATCAATTGTTCTTAATTGTGACCTAAGGCAAATAGGTTTTACCGAAGATGATTTATTTAATAATCAATTGGTATATTATTATGGAAACATTGATTTTCAGGATTATAAGACATTAAAATTGTTAAATTATAATCTCCCAAATTATATAAGAGGTTGGCTTGATCTAGAAGGCTTAACATCAAGTGAGGGCTTAATATTACCAAAAAGTATAGGAGATTATCTTGATTTGCGTGGATTAAAAATGGTTGATAGACTGGTTTTGCCAGAAAAAATTGGTGGTTACTTGGATTTACACAGATTAACATTTGCTAAAGAATTAATTTTACCGAAAGAAATTGGTGGAACTTTAGATTTAAGTAAATTAACCTTTATTGAAAGTTTAACACTACCCCAATACATTGCTGGTAGTTTACTATTAACAAATTTAAGGACTTTTAAAAATTTGACATTTCCACAAAAGGTAGGCGCAACATTAGATTTATCTAGTTTGGCTGTAATACAGGAAATGATATTACCTAAAAGTATTGGTGGATATTTATTTTTTAAAGAATTAAACTCGCTAATTGGAATTTCCTTGCCAGAAAATATTGGTGAAAAAATTAAATATATGGATAATTTTTATACATTAGAAGAATTAAGAAAAATACAGCAAGAAGAAATTGTTAAAGAAAAAAGCAAACATAATCGTAAAGGATTTACTACTGGTATATTTACAATTACTTTTGTGTTAATTATTACTATTCTAAGTATTATTTTAAGTGTCATATTTTTAAAAAGATAGAAAAGCATAATGTTCAGTCATTATGTTTTTTCTTTGGGGATTGGGGATATCCCATAATATGCGAAAAGTCCTCGTGGGAGGAACTTTTCAGTGCTTGCTAATTATTTATAGATAAAATTGTTAAATCGTTTTTTGACAATCATCAATATTTTTTATCAAAAGAAAACTACGATACTTAAGGTATCGTAGACTGTATCTAAATGGGACGGAATGTGGGAATCGAACCCACGCATGTTGGAACCACAATCCAATGTGTTAACCACTTCACCAATTCCGCCAGTACGCTTGTAATTTTATCATGAAATATAAGGTTTGTCAATAAATTTATTTAACAAACATGATAATTGCGATGATTATTAAAATAATTCCTCCAATAATTTTAGAATATGTTCCTATTTTATTTCCAATTATATTTCCTAGTATAAGGCCTAAATATGTGAATACTGAACTACAAATTGAAAAGATTATTGATGATAATAAATAACTGTTGGTTATTGCTTTTAAGCCTATTCCTACGGTTAAGGAATCAATTGATACTGATAAACCAAACATTAAAAGTCCAGTTTTGCTCACTGATATGGTATCTTCTTCTTTAAAATTTGAAATTATTAAATCTATTCCTATATATATTAGTATAATCGAGGCAATTATATTAAGATTAATAAAACTAATATTATCAATAAATAACCCTAATGTTAAACCAATTAATGGCATTATAAAATGATATGTTCCAACGATAATTGATAGTATAATTTTCTTTTTTTTAGGCATTCCTATCATGCCATATATTAATGCTAATGAAAAAGCATCCATACTTAGGCTAATACCAATTAATAAGATAGTAAAAAAAGAAGACATAATATCACCTAATTAATATTACTCTTCTTTGTTATTTTTTAGAATATTTACTTATTAATTCTTTTAGGTAAGACTTATATTCATGTTCTTCTTTTGTGTCTATTAAACAAAAGTTAGGAAACAATACACACCACCAATTGTCTCCATTAGCATTTCCAATTGAAATAACTAATGATTCATAATAACCATCTGAATAAGTTAGTCCTTTATATTTTTTTTCTGGGAAGTAATTTAGGCCATAATTAACTTTATATGGAATTGAATATTTATTTTCACTAAATATAGAATTAATATTTTTTTCGATTGAAGGTATACTTCCAACTATTAGTTCTCTTGCTTCTTCTATACTTTCTGTATCTTTTGTTAATATATAAATATCTTTTTCTAAATATTTTTTTACTTTTTCTTTAATGTTTATATCTATAGGGCTATTACTATTTGGGATTACTCTTAATCTAATTGCATTATCTGGGATAAAAATACTTTGATTACTACTTTTATAAACATAGAATATAACTAATATTAATAGTACAAGAAATATTTTTCTTTTCATTTTATCACCTATTAATATATTGTTATTATTTTTTTATTATTAAACAAAAAAGGAATAATTTATTCCTTAATATTGGTTATAAAGATAAATCTATCAAATCCAGCATAGTCTTTTTCAACAGATATGTTAATATCTTTTAATTGCTTTTTGGCTATATCAACAATAGCTGTTGATTGGGTCGATCCTATTTCAAAACATATGAGATATTTATCTTTTGTTATTTTTTTTATATTCTCAATTATTTTTTCATAAAAATATAAGCCATTATTATCAGCATATAAAGCTTTATGTGGTTCATTATTTTTAACAATATCCATTATTTTTTCATTATATGCTATATATGGCGGATTAGAAATGATAATATCATATCTTTTTTTTGTATATTTTACCATGTCAGTGTTAATAAAACAAATATCTACATTATTATTTTTAGCATTTTCTTTGGCTACTTCAAGTGCCTCTTTTGAAATATCTACTGCATCAACAGATACTGTTGATAATTCTTTTTTTAAAATTATTGCTATGCAGCCACTACCTGTTCCTAAATCTAGTACTTCAAGATGCTTGTTAGGAAATAGTTTGTTAATTTTTTTAATTGCCTTATCAACAAGTAATTCTGTTTCAAATCTTGGTATTAAGACATTTTCATTTACTTTAAAATCATAACCATAAAAGTTAACTTCACCAATGATGTATTGAATTGGTCTACCTTTTTCTAATTCTTTTAGACATTTATTATAAAAAATATCATCAAGGTTATTGTCCTTAATGTATTTTTTTAGATATTCTATATCACTTTGGTTATATTTCATGATTTTCTAACTCTAATCTTTGGTTTTCAGCAATTAATGCCTCAATAATAACACCTAAATCGCCAGTCATTATTCTATCTAGATTCATTGATGTAAAACCTATTCGATGATCTGTTACTCTATTTTGAGGATAGTTATAAGTTCTTATTTTTTCTGAACGATCGCCTGTACCAATTTTGCTTTTTCTTTCAGCAGCGTTAGCGGCTTCTTGTTCTCTTAATTTTAAATCATATAATCTTGTTTTTAATATTTTAAAGGCTTTTTCTTTGTTTTTAATTTGGCTACGTTCTGTTTGAGAGTATACTATAATACCAGTTGGTATATGTGTAAGTCTTACAGCAGAGTCAGTAGTATTTACTCCTTGTCCACCATTTCCGCTTGCCCTTGTTATATCTATTCTCACTTCAGATTCATCTAATTCATAGTCAAATTCTTCAGCTTCAGGCATTACTAAAACAGTTGCAGTTGAAGTATGAACTCTACCTTGAGATTCTGTTTCTGGTACTCTTTGTACTCTATGTGCGCCAGACTCATACTTTAATTTTGAGTAGGCTCCTTCTCCTTTTATCATAAATTCTATTTGAGAAAATCCACCAGCTGTACCAGGTTCTTCATTTAATACTTCTATCTTCCATCCAAACTGACTTATATAGTGAGTATACATATCAAATAAGTCACCAGCAAAAATGTTAGCTTCATCTCCTCCGGCAGCACCACGAATTTCTACGATGACATTCTTTTCGTCATTAGGATCATGTGGTAGTAATAAAACTTCTAATTCTTTATCCATGTCTTCAATTACTTTATTTAAATTGGATATTTCTTCTTTTGCAAACTCTGCCATATCTGGATCTTTTGCCATTTCTTTGGCAGTTTCAATATCTTCAAGAGCTTTTTTATATTTTTTATATATCTCAACAGTAGGTGTAAGTCTTCGTTGCTCTTTAGATAGTTCTGTCATTTTTTTGATATCACTGACTACTTCTGGATTAGATAGTTCACTAGATATTTCATCGTATCTTTTTTGTATTGCTTCTAATCTATTTATCATATTATCAGTCCTTTCACGGGAATAAGTATATCATAAAATAAGAAAATCTTCAATAAAATAAGGTTATTTATTGAAAACATAACAATCGTTTGGTATAATTAAATTGGAAGGTGGTTATGATGGAGAGAATTATTTTACATGTTGATGTTAACAATGCTTTTTTATCATGGACCGCTGTTGATATGTTACATAATGGAAGTAAGGTAGATATTAGAAATAGGTATGCAGTAATTGGTGGAGATGAGGCAACTCGTCATGGTATAGTGCTTGCTAAGAGTATGCCAGCAAAAAAATGTGGTGTAGTAACAGCTGAAACTATCTATTCTGCTAGAAAAAAATGTCCATACCTAGATGTATATCCACCTCAATTTAAAATATATAAAAAGTACTCTGATAGAATGTATACGTATTTATGTAATTATAGCAATAAAATAGAAAGATATTCAATTGATGAATGTTTTATTGATTATACAGAAAGTTATAAAAAATTTGGGGATCCTGTAAAACTTGCTTATAAAATTAAAAATGATATAAGAGACAATTTTGGTTTTACAGTAAATGTTGGAGTTGGCAACAATAAATTACTTGCTAAAATGGCTAGTGATTTTTCTAAACCTGATAAGGTGCATACATTATTTTTAAATGAAATACAAACCAAAATGTGGCCACTTAATGTTGATGAATTATTTATGATAGGAAAAGCGAGTAGTAAAAAACTACATAACTTAGATATTAATACTATTGGTGAACTTGCTAATGTTTATATTGATTTTCTTATTAGGCACTTTAAAAGTATGGGTAAAATGATGTGGGAATATGCAAATGGAATTGATAATAGTGAGGTTGAAAGCGAGAGAGGTAACCCTAAAAGTATTTCAACTTCAGTTGTTCTACCATATGACTATACAAATATTGATGAAATTAAAAAAGTATTAAAAGAGTTATCTATAGATACTGGTAAAAGACTCAGATATAAAAAAATGTATACACCTAATGTATCAATATGGATAAAGTATCATGACTTTACTAAAGTGAGTAAACAACAAACTTTAGATAAACTCATTAATAGCGATGATGAGATATATGATAATGCATGTAAACTATTTGATAAATTATATAATCCTGATGGAGATAAGAAAGTACGAAGTTTATGTGTAGGAGTGTCAAATTTAACAGATGTTTATAAAGTTCAATTATCACTTCTTGAGAATAATGAAAAAGAAGAAAATGTTAATAATGATTTAAAGAAAGCACTGGAAGAAATTAAAAGGAAATATGGAGATAAGTCAATTACTTATGCCGATAGGATAAATAAGTAGTTGACACTCTCCTTTTTGTTTTTTTAAAATAAATAATTATCTATTTTATTATTATAATAATTATGTTATTTTTATATTGTGAGGATAAATAAATGGAGAATAATAATAATGAAAAATGGAAAAATATAATTATTATTTTATTAGTAGTTATAATTATAATGTTAACTACGCTAATTGTTTTAGTGGTGACTAAGAAAAATAATTATGAAAGCAAAGAACAAGTTAGTGACATTGAGAAAGCTAACAATACTGTTGATAAAAATGATGACGATTTTATGAATGAATTAATCGGAGAATGGGGTATGTGTCAAGAAAATTATGGTTGTCATGGTATTATTGTTTCTAAGGACGACAATAATAAATTTGGATTTGCTCCTTATCAAATGTGGTCAGATGGCGGGTATGCCGGTACTGTTGAAAATATTGAAAATACTGATATTAATAAATATACTATAACAGTTCATTTTGATGCTGTTGATAATATGCTAACTACAATTGAAGAACACACCAACAAATATGTAATCGATGTTAGTAATATTAATTCCAACACTATTGTTGTTGATGATTATAGTTATAAAAAAATTACAGGTGATAGAGAAGAATTCTTTAATTCCATAAATAATATTAATTAAAAAATTAAGTTTGTTTTTAAGGTGAGTAAATACTCATCTTTTTTGTTGATATATTCTAATCCTAACGTGACCTAACAATATAAAAAACTACTGTTAATAAAATGTAAAGAGTAATTTATTTAGTAAGTGAATTATGTTATAATTATATGTGCATAGAAAGAAGGTTATGGCATGAATGAAATAATAATTAATGAAATTGCCAATGAATTAAACGTTAAAATAAATCAGGTAGAAACAGTACTAAAATTACTTGAAGAAGGCAACACTATACCATTTATTGCAAGATATAGAAAAGAAGCAACTGGGGCACTTGATGAAGAACAAATTAGAAGTATAGATGAAGTTTATCAATATCAAGTTAATTTAGCTAAGCGAAAAGAAGATGTTATTAGATTAATTGATGAAAAAGGCTTATTAACAGATGAGCTTAAGGAAGAAATAATGAAAGCTAGTAAACTTGTTGAAGTAGAAGACCTGTATAGACCATTTAAGGAAAAGAAAAAAACTAAAGCAACTGAAGCTATTAAAAATGGACTTGAGCCATTAGCTAAAGAAATAATGGCATTTCCTGTTAATGGAAATTTAGATGATATGGCTAAAAAATACTTGAATGAAAATGTTAAGAATGTGGAGGATGCAATACAAGGGGCTAAATATATAATTGCAGAATGGATTAGTGATAATGCCAGTTACAGAAAATCTATTAGAAATAGTACTTATAATTTTGGAACTATTAAAAGCAAAATAAAGAAAAATGCTGTCGATGAAAATAAAGTATATGATATGTATTATGACTATGAAGAAAAAATAAAATATATTAAGCCACATAGAATACTTGCATTAAATCGTGGTGAAAATGAAGATGTACTTAGTGTATCAATTGAATATGATAAAGAACGAGTACTTGGTTATTTAGAAAAGAAAATTATAAAAAATGATAAGTCTTTTGTTGTTAATGATGTAAAAGAAGCGATTGAAGATAGTTATAAAAGATTAATTCAGCCATCAATTGAAAGAGAGATTAGAAGTGATTTAACGGAAATTGGTGAAAATGCCGCAATTGCTAACTTTGCAAAGAATTTAGAATCATTATTATTAACTCCACCAATGAAAGAAAAAGTAGTACTTGCTTTTGATCCAGGATATGTTAATGGATGTAAGTTAGCAGTTATTGATAAGACTGGTAAGTATTTAGATTCAGTCGTAGTTAAACCTTTTATAAAAGGAAATAATCAAGATAAATTAATTGAACAGTCAGAAATGATTGTTAAGAATTTAATTGAAAAGTATAAGGTTGATATCGTTGCTATTGGTAATGGTACAGCGTCACGTGAAAGTGAAAAATTTATTGCTGAAATGATTAAAAAATACAAACTTAGTTGTAAATATGTAATAGTATCTGAAGCTGGAGCAAGTATATATAGTGCTTCAAAAATAGCTATTGAAGAATTTCCTGATTTAGCAGTTGAAAAACGAAGTGCTGTTAGTATTGGAAGAAGACTTCAAGATCCACTTGCAGAATTAGTAAAAATACCACCTGAAGGAATTGGTGTTGGATTATATCAACATGATGTACCACAAAAGAAATTATCAGATAACTTGGATTTCGTTGTTAGTAAGACAGTAAATAGTGTTGGTGTAAACATTAATACTGCTTCCCCTTCTTTACTTAAATATGTATCTGGTATTACTAAAAGATATATTGACAAAATTATTGAATATAGAAATAATAAAGGAAGAATTAATTCAAGAAAAGAAATTGAAAAATTACTTAGTGATAAGGTATATGAACAATCAGTAGGTTTCTTAAGAATTACTGATGGAGATAATATATTAGATGCTACTGGAATACATCCAGAAAGTTATAATGTGGCTATTAGCCTACTTGATAGTTTAAATATGAAATTAGAAGACGTGGGTAGTAAAGAACTTGTCGACAAATTAAATAGCATTAATTTGGAAGAATATAAAGATAAACTTAATACTGATATATATACGCTTGAAGATGTTATAAAGTCACTAGCAGCTCCTAATAGAGACCCAAGAGATGAAATGCCACAACCACTTCTTAAAAGTGATGTGCTTGAACTTGAAGACTTAAAAGTTGGAATGAAATTACAAGGAACAGTAAGAAATGTTGTTGACTTTGGGGCATTTATTGATATTGGTCTACATGAAGATGGATTAGTTCACATTTCCAAAATAACTAATAAATATATTAAACATCCAAGTGAAATACTAAGTGTTGGTGATATAGTTGATTGTTATGTTGATGAAATAAAACTTGATAAAAAGAAAGTTAGTCTTAGTTTATTAGATCCTAAAACAAACTAAATATTGTATATTTTATACAATATTTTTTAATTATAATTCCTTATTTTATGCATATTTATAAATTTTTTAAAAAAATGTCAAAAAATGGTTGATTTTTTTTAAAAAATAGTGTATACTAAAATTACTTAATAGATAGAGCACACGATACGATGTAAATATGTTTTCGTTTTAGTTATATTAAGTTTATCTTTTTATAATTATTATGTTTAATATATGCATCTATTATAAGTTATGTAATTATATGTTTCATATAATTTTATGTAATTTGTAATAATAGTTAGTACTATGTATCTATGCATTTAATTTCTATTCTATGTTTATATATTATTTATTAATATATTTATGTAGTTAGATGATTGATGCGTAAATCTCTATAAAAGATTATCAAGCTATTAAGTGTATGTACATATGTGGGATCTTGATAATGATTATCATTTATATCTGTCTATGTAAGTGATAGTTATATTAACCCACCGAAAAGCAAGTTGTATGACAGATGACTTGTTTTTTTGTTTTATTTTTTTCTTAAATATAGTTGACAAATAAATCAATGTATTATATAATTTATATTGCCTACTTGATTTGCGGATGTAGTTTAATGGTAGAACTTCAGCCTTCCAAGCTGACCACGGGAGTTCGATTCTCCTCATCCGCTCCAGTGACGTTTCTGTTCGAACTTTTAGAACATTTACGATAGATATCATCTCATATTGAGATGATTTTTTGTTTATTAAAAAGTCATCCTTAAAAGAAAGGATGGTGTTTGTAGTGATTAAGATTATTACACAAGAACTAGAAATAGAAAGTAATCTTAAACAACGACTAGAATTTATATGTGAGTTTTGTCATATCAAACCTACTATTATAAATGGTAGTATTAGAAAAATTGATAAGACTAATTTATCTTACATAGAGCCACATAGAGTTATTGTTAAAGATACTACTTTTCTAGCATTTAATTATTCTACTGATATTTATGTTGGTAGTCTAAATAAAAAGATTCAACTTGTAGAACTTGAAGATTATATCAAAAATCTACTAAATGCCTGATATTTCGCTAACTATTGACTTTTTAAGACAAAAATATTATTATATAAAGCAACTGAAAGAGATATGCCTAAATGTATTAATGGGGGTTATGCATTATGGGAATAAGAAAGAAAATTTATTTTAATAGTAAAAGTTAGAGAGATAAAGGTAGTAGTATATATTTCTATTACTTTTGTCTCTCTTTTTTTGAAGAAAGGATGTGTTGTGTATGAAAAATTTATGTGGACTATATTTAAGAGTATCAACTGAAGATCAAGCACGTGAGGGTTTTAGTTTACCAGAACAAAAAGAACGATTAGAAACATTTTGTAAGTTTAAAGATTATGAAATAGTAGATTATTATGAAGACGCTGGAATTAGTGCTAAAACAGGCAATTATAGACCTGAATTTGAAAGATTAAAGGAAGATATCAAATCTAAAAGAATTAACACGATAATAGCCCTTAAATTAGATAGAATAACAAGAAGTATATTTGATTGGGAAAAGTTAATGACTTTTCTTGATGAAAATGATGCTTATATTGATTGTGCTAACGATGAAGTTAATACAACTAATGCAAATGGTAAAATGGTATCTCGTTTACTTATGTCAGTATCTCAAAATGAAATTGAAAGAACTAGTGAAAGAACAAAAGTTGGTTTAGCCGGAGCAATTAAACAAGGACATTTACCAAGTCAAGCACCCTTAGGTTATAAACACGAAAATAAAAAACTTGTAATAGACTACTCTACTAAAGATGTTGTAGTTAGAATATTTGAATTATATTATAATGGAAACTCTTATCAAACAATAAGTAATATCTTAAATGAAGAACAAGTATTAGGTAAAACAAATTGGCGAGATTCAACTATTACTGCAATATTAGAAAATGAAGTTTATAAAGGCGATTTTGTTCATGGTAAAAGAACAAAACACCCTACTTATTATGAAAATGTTGTTGAGCCATTAGTTAGTAAAGAAATGTGGGAAGATTGCCAAGCACAAAAGAAAAAGAACTCTCGTGCTTATCAAAGAACTTTAACTTATTTATTCTTACAAAAAATAAGATGTCCTAGATGTAATAATTTAATGGGTGGTAAAGCAACTAAAAAGAAAAATGGAAATGTTTATTATTACTATTATTGTAATGATTGTAAACTTAATTTAAAAGAAAATGTTATTGAAGAATACTTTGAAAACTTTATTAATGAAATTGTTGAATATGATAGTGTTGTTAATCAATTCTTCTTACCTATGATTAAACAAAAATTTGATGAGCCAAAAGAACTATTAGAAAAAGAACTTGATAAACAAAATGCTAAACTAGATAGAATTAGAAAAGCATATATATCTGGTGCATTTGATTTAGATGAATATAATGCCGAAAAGAAAATTGTTGATGAAGCTATTTCTAAAATACAAAGTGAACTTAATACTACAAATATTACTGAAGAATTAAAATTTACACCACAAGACATTTTATTAAAAAGAGATATCGACTTTATCAATAAAGTTAAATTAAAAGATGAATATAAAGAAAGAACTAAAACTTGGAAAGATTATACTAGAGAAGAAAAATCAGACTTTATTATGAAATATGTAGATGATATTACTCTACTTGAAAAAAATAAAGTTATGATAGTTGATGAAGTTAGATTTAGAGAAAGTATATGTCGTCCTTGTAATGAACTTGTTCAAGCAGGTTATATTGATATAAAAACTCCTACTTTATTTGGTAATTTGGTAGGACAATTAAGATTTAGTAATTATCTACCTGAAGAAGAAGTTGGAAAGCATATTATGAGACTCCGACAATATTATGATGTAGGTTTTGAAGAAGCAACTTATTATGTAGAGGATAGAGTTTTCTATTTCAACTTCTTACAAGATAATCGTGCTATTGTAAGAATATTCCCAATGGAAGATTATTGTAAAATAGATCCTGATATAAAAATGAAAGAATATAGATATGGAATAATCTATATTCGTGAAACTGATGAATTTCAAATGCAAGATATAGATAGTGCATTTGATTATATACCAGATGAAACAAACGATAGTGTTATCTATTTGAGAGAGCCAATTCCTATTGAAATTGGTGTTAAACCTGTTAAAAAAGAATTGCTATCTATAGAAGAATAAAATGCGTGGCACGTTTTGCGAGTTTACTCGTGAAAGTGGCGATAGCATTTTATAAACTTATGTAGTTTTGTTTTATTACGAAGTTTTAAAACATTACGAAATAAGTTTTAAAAGGGTTCTAGGGAATCCCTAGCCCACAAGGTTATTTTGATGCTTGTGTCAAAATACCTAGGGGGTTAAATATTTTGTCATAAACAAAATAGGCTTAAAGAAAGGATGTGATTTATATATGTCAGAACTTGCATACTCACTACATTTGGGTAGTGATAAAAATAGAAAAAATGTATCACGTGCAAGAGCAAAATCTAATGCTAGTGGAACTACTTCTCTATCAAATAATGCAATTCAAAATGCTAGACAATTATCTCGTGTTGATAAACATAATTATCGTAAGTATGATGATAAGCAACATTTAATAGAAATTGTTAGAGGAACAACTTCTTTATATAGTGATGTTCAAAAATTATATAAAGATGAATTTGAAGAAGCAAGATTAGAATACAATTCTAAACAAATAAGAGATGATAGAAAAATAGATGATTATTTTAAAAAGATAAGTGATAATTCTAAAAATGATTTAGCTTGTGAAATTATTATTGAACTTGGAGATAAAAAGTATTGGGACACTAAAGATGAAAAATTTAAGCATAAAATGTCTAATGTATATAAAGAACAAGTTAAAGATTTAGAAACTTTAATTCCTAACTTTAAAGTAGCAAGTGCAATTATTCATTATGATGAAACAAGTCCACACATGCATATTGTTGGTGTTCCTATTAAATATAAAAGTAAAAATGGTATGTCTAAACAAGTTGGTAAATCTGATGTATTTACTAAAACAAAGTTAATAGAACTCCAAGACAAAATGAGAACTTTATGCATTGCTAGTTTTAATAAAGAATATGGTTTAAATAATGTTTTAAAAACTAAACAAAAAGGAAGAAATAAAGATATTAATGTTAAAGATATGGGAAACTATATTGAAATGCAAGAAGAATTATCTAAAAATAAAGAACGATTAGAAATAGCAAATAAAAAATCACTAGAATTAGACAATAATTCTAGTGAAGTCAAAGATATAGTTAATAATTTAAAAACTACTTTTACTAACAAAGATAAATATGTTTTAAACAAAGATGATAAAGATAAAATTGATAAATTTATTCAGCAAGTAGATTCAACTAATAAAGAATATAAGAAAATGCAAAAGTTATCTATTACTTTAAATGATGTAGAAACTGAATTAAAAGAAAATAGAGAAAAAGTTAAAATACTAACTGAAAACAATGACGCCTTAAATATTAAAGTTAAATCACTTGAGAAAAAAGTAGATAAACAAGAAGATGAAATTGATGACCTTAAAGAGAAAAATTCTAAACTACAAAATACAATTAATTTCTTTGAAAACCTATTTGATAGATTAGTTAAATTTATTAAAGATAAAATGTTTGGAAAAGAAAAAGAACGTGAAGATTACTGGAAATTTTCAAAAGATTTATATACTCACAATATATTTAGTGATAAAACTATTGAATCAATTCAAAATGATTATATTTGGAATAAAGAAAATGATAAAAATAAAGACAAAGATGATTTTGAGATGGAAATTTAATAAAAAAGTGTTAAATAATAGTAAAATATATAAAAAAGTGTTATAATATGTTCAAGAGGAGGAGTTAATATGGCTGATATCCAAGTATTAGATCAATATAGAAAAGACCAATTTGCTAAAGTGGAAACAGTTTTAAGAAAATCATCTGAGTTAATTGCTTTCATTAGAGTTTATGGTGCTTTATATGATAATAATTATAATGCTTTCATTTTAAATTTAAATAATATAAATGAGCATTATCTACAAAATTTAGACTCACAATTAATTGATAAATTATATGATGTCTATGCTTCTGCAAAGGAAGAAAATAAATCAGAAAAAGAAAATTTTGAACAACTAAGAGCTGTTTTATACAAACTTCCAGTTCCATCTATAACTGAAGTAAGTGATAGAAGACAGCGTCATAAATAAATTAATAAGAAGAAAAAAGAGTGATATTTATCGTATCACTAGAGAAAGAGTTGTAGATATCTACGACACTCGCTCCATTTAGATACAGTCTACGGTACCCCAAAGTATCGTAGTTTTCTTTTGTATAAAAACTGAAGTTCTTCTTTGAGAAAGGAGGGCTTTTTTATATGCTTAATTTCACTTTAGAAGAACAAATTAATCCCAATAAGGAAATACTCGAATTATTAAATAAAACTTCATATAAGGTAAATAAAGGCACAATAAGAGTATTAAATGGCACTAACCTTAAGTTTATTAAACCAACTGTTTATATAATTAAGAAACCTATTAAACTAACGATATACGAATATAAAGTAAATGAGATTAATAACAAAAACTATTGTATTAAAGAACATAAGAAAAAATATTCCTTAAAAGAAATAAAAAGTATTTTAAACCAATTGACAAAATAATTATTAATGATAAAATTAAATTAATCAAAGATAAATAGTTTGAAACATTGGTTTAAGTTCCAATGTTTTTTTGATGGAAGGAAGTGAAAATTTGACTATTAGAACAGGTATATATGTTAGAGTTAGTACCGATGATCAAAGAGATAATGGCTACTCAATTGATTCACAATTAAGAATGATAAAAGAGTATTGTGAAAAGAACAATTACGATATTATTGATGTCTACGATGATGGTGGATATTCAGGTAAAGACTTAATGAGACCAGCTATGCAAAGATTACTTAATGATATAAAAGAACATAAATTAGATAAACTTGTAGCGATAAAAACTGATAGACTTACTAGAAATAATTATGATGGTTTTTGGTTACTTAATTACTGTGAAGAACATGATGTTAAGATTGAATTAATACTTGAACCTTACGATGTAACTACAGCAAATGGTGAGATGATGTTTGGTATGAATTTAGTCTTCGGACAAAGAGAAAGAAAAGAAATTGGAGCAAGAACTAAACGAGCACTTGAAGAGATGGCATTAGAACATATCCATCCAGCTAAAGCACCATTTGGCTATATCAGAGATAAGGAAACAGGACATTTAGTTATAAATCCACTTGAAGTTAGTTCAGTTAAAAGAGTATTTGAACTATGTAAAAAAGGACACTCAATTAGAAATATTGCTAAGATTTTAGAGAAAGAAAATTGTTATTTAAAGAGTGGTAAATGGCACTCTGCAAGAGTACAAAAGATATTAGAAAATACAATTTATATAGGTACATTTGAATATGGAAAGTATAAAAGAAAACCACAAGATATATTAAAAGTTGATAATTATTGTGAACCAATTATTGATATAGATACATGGAATGCAACAAGAAGAACATTAACAAAGAATAAACATTCAAATCATGGAGAGTATGTTCATTTATTTGCTTCACTTGTTAAATGTCCTTATTGTAATAAAATATTATCTTCATCACAAACATATAAATACACATCTAGTGGTAAGAAAATATATTTTCATTTAAGATGTAAAAATCCAACTTGTGAAGGAAAAGAATATCATTATAATTGTGATAAAATTGAGAATAAATTAATTAGATTATTAGATGAATTAACTAGATATATGTATGATATTGATAATGAATTAATAATAGCTAATACATCTAGTAATAAAGAAATTAATAATATAGATAAATCAATATCTAAATTAGAAGAACAATCTAAAAAACTAATAGACTTGTATTTAGAATCTAATCTCAATGTCGATATCATTAATAAAAAGAATGAAAAATTAAAGAAAGATATTGATACATTAAGAAAGAAAAAAGAATCTCTAGACCCAAATAATCAGTCTAAAGAATATCTTGTTGAATTACAAAATAAGTTAGATTGTTATGTTAAAAATGATGAAATATTATTTCCAAATAAGATAGAATTCTCTTTTATGTGGCAAAGTTTAAACAAGAAATCCCAAAGACAATTATTAAATTATTTGGTATCTTCAATAGAAATAACAAGAGATAAAAATTATAATATCGAGATTAAAAATATAACCTTTACTGAACAGTTTATCAATAAAAATACAAAAGAATATATTGAATATCTCTATTCAATTTTAAGAAATAATAATATCGGTTTTATCTATAGAGAACAAATAGATGAATCAAGATTAAATGAATATGAGAATGATTATTTAATAATTTCATTAACAAAACTCCAATCCAATCTCTATTCTAAAGAAGAAACAACCAACTATCTAACTCAAATTAAAAATCATTTTTTCGTAGATGGTATCATAGAAAGACCACTAACTAAGAACAATAAATTTATCGATAATATTTTATTTATATCTAAAAAATCTATTTAGCATTTTTATCACTAAATAATTAGCAAGCACTGAAAAGTTCCTCCCACGAGGACTTTTCGCGTATTATGGGGTATCCCCAATCCCCAAAGAGAAAAGAACTCATATTATATGAGTTCAAATAAATTAAAATATAAATTTATCTTTTGATAAGGTTCTTGACTTAATTTTTGGCTCAATATTTGATTCCACATTTGACTTTAATAATGATTCAAAAACGAAGCAATTGTTATCAAAATCTATTTTTGGTTCAATTACTTCTCCATATGTATGCGGACCACAAAATGATATTTCTAGATTAAGAGAACAGTATAGTATATTATCAACATATGCTTTTAAAAGTTCTATATATCTTTCATAAAGATCATTCCAAAAAATATCTCCGAGAAGGTGTTTTCTTCCTGCTTTGATTTCCAAATCATATAATTGATGAGATTTACTTATAGCCATTTTAAATGTTTCTAGACTAATTTCAAATGAAAGACAGCAAATTAAACCAATTAATTTGTTTTTAGGATCATTAAAGTCATCTATCTTTCTTTCATATGGTTGATGATTAATTAATTTTTTTGAGTACAAACTTAATAATTCCTTTTCTCCTTCATTAAGAGGAATATCTTTGTATATTTTAACAAGAGCAATTATACCTTTTTTGATTTCTTTTTGTCTTGACTTTTCCAATTGTTCATATGCTTTAATATAATCACCTGATGCATAATTACTAAAATCAAATGTTACAGCATTTAAGAATTGTTTAAATTCTTTAGTTAACATAATCATACTTATATTTCCCCCTCTTTTTTTGCTGACGCTCATTACTTTAATACAAAAGCAAATAAATGTCAAGAATTTTGTTTATTTGTTATAATATAATAAAAACGCATAATAAAAACGACTTATCATTTTTGTTATGATAAATCGTAGCATCATATTCTATACCTTTTAAAAACAGTTATATTGCTTATTTATTTTACTTTTTTCAAAGTATAAACATTTTTTGAAATCTTTTCGGGTTCAAATGTTTCAAAACCTTTTCTTTGTCCAGCAAGCATTGCTAGTAAAGATGAATAATCGACACTTCTAATGCGTTCTTCATTTTGTCTAATTACTTGTTTTACGGTTCTTAAAGTTTTTCTATCTTTAGGATTTTTCATATAAATCGATACATCCTTAATAATATCAAACCATCCACCTATATTACCAACTCTTGTCCATTCTTGAGCAATTAAATAAGTAATAACATAATTATGGTTTTTGAAATAAACATTTTTAGTTTTTAAAGTATCTACATTACATTGGTACTTTTGCTTACCAAAATAATATTCGTTAATTCCTTCTAATTGTTCTTCACTTTCTTCTGCTATTTCACCATCAGTAAATACTCTCATTTTAATCATGTCCCATTCAGTTTCAGTTGAATGAAAAGTTAAATGGTTAGATACTTCAATTATTTGTAATGGTTCATTTTCTTTTAATTCTTTTATTTTCATACTTATCTCCTTTGTTGGTTATATATTGTATCATAAAATACTTAAATTGCAATGTTTAATATTCAAAAGCAAATGATTTATATGAAGCAGTCAATAATTAACACTATCAAACATGTTGCTAAATAAAAAATATTATTGTATAATCGAATTACAAAGAAGAACTTAAGGTCGTATATCGTATCTAAGCCGCTCCAAAAGATAAAATCGTCGCACTATAATTAGTGTGGCGTTATTTTTTTGTATAAATGAGCAAGCAACGGAGTTTTACTCCCAACAAATATGAAATACTATGTTATAATAATGTATAGGTGATGTGCTTTGAATATTTATAAAAGTTTAAATGAAATAACTGAGTATATTGATAAGAATTTGGAAGAAGAAATCAGTTATGAAGTTCTAGCAAAAATGCTAGGTGTTAATGTATATACAATGCAAAGATTATTTACTATGATAGCAGGTATTTCCGTATCAGAATATATTAGAAAAAGAAGATTATCTAGTGCAGGATATGATTTATATGAAGGTAATTTAAAAGTAATAGATGTTGCTGTTAAATACCAATATGATAATGCTACATCGTTTTCAAGAGCATTTGAAAAATTTCATGGTATTAAACCTAGTCTAGTAAATAAAGAAACAAAGTTAAAAAATTTCCCTAGAATAGTTTTTAATGAAGATATTAACTTAACCACTGAATTAGATTATGAAATAATAAATTTAGATGAGATGAATTTATATGGTGTTAGTATTACTACTAACAATGATGAAATCGGCAAAGATGCTCCTTTATTTTTTAGGCAAACTGAAGATAAGTATTTGAATAAGTATGGTGAAGTAAAATATGGAATGATTACTTATGATATAGAACGTGAAGAAAGTCAAAAGTATTATTGCTTATATGATAAGAAAATTGAGGAATTTGAACATATTAAAATACCTAAAAGTAAATGGTTAAGATTTAGAATTAATTCACAAAATGCCAAAGATATACAAGATATCTCTCATAAATTTTATGGAGAGTTCTTACCATCAGTTAAATATAATTTAAAAGAATTACCTGAATTAGAATATTATCACGATGGTATAACAGATTTTTTAGTAGCAATTTATTAAACTGACAAAACTGATTATTAAAAAGTCAGTTTTTTATTTTGCAAATTTGATATACTCTTTTACGAGGTGACGGATTATGGGGTTAACGTCAGAAATATATCTAACTAAAAAATTTATTTCAAAGGAAGAATGGTTAGAGTTAATTAATACAATATCAAATTATAATGGCTTTTTAAGAAAATGGAAGATAATTATTACTAATGATAGAAACCAAATAAGATACTTTGTTAAAACTAGATGTAGTTTACCTGCAACAATAAATAACTTGAATTCGTTTTTATTAAAACCTGCAAAAGAAATAAAAGCACCTAAGCATAACTATACATTACTTTCTTTACCTAAAGTTGGTAGTAGTATTATTGACCTAATAAATTATAGCGAGATTAGAAATAAAGGAACTCTTGAATATCTAGAAATAAGTTTTTTAAAACTATATGAAGATAAGATTAAGTCTAAAATAAGATTTTATCTTAATAAAAATGGTGTAATAAAAAAATATAATGTTATATTTGCTATTCCAACAAGTATATTATCAGCAGATTTTGAAGGAAATAAAAGGTATTTTTATAAGAGTTCTCCTAAATATTTAGAAATAAATAAAATATTACACTTATTAAATACTGATTCTAATAATGCACTATTATCTGTTGATACATTTCCTTATTTACAAGGTAATTTCTATCTAAATCAAAATAATTTTAGTTTTGATAAGCACTCTATCATAATGGGTTCTTCTGGGTGTGGTAAATCTAAATTTATAAGTTTATTAATCAACAATATTAATAAAAATGAAAATTTAAAACGAAAATATAAAGTTGTAGTAATAGATCCACATGCTGCACTTGAGCAGGATATAGGTGGCATTGGAAAAGTAATTGACTTTAAAAGTAATTTAGATAGCATTGACTTATTTATTAATAATAATGACGATATTGTAGCCTCTACAGAACTATTATTAGATTTATTAAAATCATTAATTGCTGACCAATATAACTCAAAATTAGAAAGGGTTTTAAGACATTCAATCCATTTATTACTAACTAATGAATCATTTAATTTTAGAAATTTAAGAAGACTTATTTTAGACTTAGAATATAGAACTGACCTAATAAAGAAGTTAAAATATAACCTACCAATTAGTGTAATTGATTTCTTCTTATCAGATTTTAATGATTTAAAAACAAAATCTTATGGTGAAGCTATATCTCCAATTATAGGCTTTATAGATGAAATGGAAATGATACCTGTATTTAATTCAGAACAAACTAGTGAAAATCTTAAAAATACTATCCATGATAATTTCTTAACTTTATTTTCATTAGATAGAACAAAACTTGGGGATAAAGTAACTAAAACTATATCAGGATTAATAATGCAACAGTTACTTACTATTATTCAAAAACGAGAGATAGATGAACATATATTATTTATTATTGATGAAGTCGCCGTTGTTGAAAATCCTATTTTATCTAGATACTTATCAGAATCAAGAAAATATAATTTATCTTTAATATTGGCAGGACAATATTTTAATCAAATATCAGATGAATTAAAAAATTCAATATTTGCTAACGTAATAAACTATTTTATCTTTAGAGTATCAAAGTTAGATGCTAATTTCTTAGTTGATAACTTTAATATGAAAATACCTCTAGATGATTCTAGAGATAAAAAAATTAAATTATTAACTGAACTTCAAACACGTGAATGTATTGTTAGAATAGATTCAAATGGTGTATTATTACCAGCATTTAAAGGTATTACATTAGATTATACAAGTATTCCTAGAATTAAAAGAACAATTACAAGTAATAACAATAATACAAACAACAAAGATGAGTTAAATAAATCTAAAACAAATTTTAGTTTAAATAGTAATGTAAGTTTAAAAGATATTTTAATATCTAATTCAACAAGCAAGAAAGGTGTGTGAAAGAATGAATGATACTAAAGCATTAAAAATTGTTAATAAAATATTTAAAAGTGTATTTGATAAGGAAAATAATTATTCTTTAGATATACTATTAGAAAAGTTCGCATTTGATGTTAAATTACCAAAACAAGTAAATGATTCAACTACAAATGAAATAACTTGGGCAGACTCTATCAACAGTGGTAGATTTATAACAAATAAAAATATGGAAAAAAGAGATGAAGAAACAGGTTGGATGCTTCCTAAAAAAGAAATAAGCAATCTACAAGAATTAATTGATATATGGAACACCATTAACTTAACCACTACTGAAAGAGTTTATGACTCTATTAATGTAGCAAAAAGTGATACCATTTATAGGTGTGAAAATGTTTATAGAAGTACCGATTGTAGTGATTCAAAAAATATGATTTACTGTGATTCTTGTGGTAATAGTGAATTTTTACTTGCATCTCAAAGATCTGGCACTTGTAATTTCTGCATAAGATGTGACGACTCTAAAGATTGTAGTAATAGTTATAATGTTATTTGCTCTAATAAAGTAAGTAATTCATTATTTATTCAGGACTGCTTTGATTTATATGAGTGTATGTTTTGTTCTCATATAGCATCAAAAAGATTTTGTATAGCAAATATGCAATTTGAAGAACAGGAATATTATGAAATTAAAAAATTGATTATAGAATGGATATTAAATTCTTAAAATGTAGCATAAAAAAATACTAGTCTGAGTATACTAGTATTGACAATTACCATTAAAAATGGTACTATTGTCATGTAAGAACTCTGTTCAATCCGAAGCTTCACGTTTAGTACGTGAAAGGTTTATGTAGGAAGAATGGAGTTTTTTATTTTGTTTTTTTAGTTAATGATGAATCAAATATACTATTTTTAGATTTAAAACACCAATGTCTATAAGGATCTTTCCAATTGTTAGTAATATCATTACGATAACTAGTAGAAACACCGATATTAAAATTTGGATAAAAAGTTTTAATATTTCTTAAAATATTTTTATATAACTTTTCTTTTGCAATAGTTCTCTTACCCCGTCTATTGCTATCTGGCATCTTTTCTTTATCCATATTGTTTAATTTAAAGTTCATAGCACCTAATATAATATCCATACATTGTAATATTACGTGATTTTTAGAATCTACTTCTGCTATATCCTCATTATAAATATGAACATTATTAATACAAAAGAAGTCATTAAGTGCATAAATGTAGCCTTTAAATTCTTTATTTTTCTTTTTAGTATCAGGTAATTTATCAAAATACAATTTTAATATTACTTGATCTTTTTCTTTTGGATTACAATAGTCTATACCAAAAGCGTGTTTAATAAATTGATAATATAAAAGAAAATATTCTTTTTCTTCATGTTCTCTAGTTAAATTTTGCGGAACTTGTGCATTTTGCCTAAACATTATTCTTATTTTAATTTTATTAGATTTAACAAATTCAAAGAAATAATCAATTAATTCTAAATACTTATCTAAATATTGTTCAGTAACTTTTGTCCATTTAACTTCTTGGAATAAACCTAGTTCTTCCTTTTTAGCATTAAGTTTATTACTAATATTCTCAAGTTCAGTATAATTAACCAAAGCACCACCATAAAAATTACTAAAGTATTTACCTTTTCTATGTGATTCATCTGCATAAATTAAATATTGTTTCTTCATTGTATCACCACTAAAAGATATTTTATCATACCTTCTTTTATTCTCCAATAAGTTAGAAGAACTTTCCTAATAAATTTCCTAATATTCTTCCTAATAAAAGTATGCCGTAAGAAGTCGTAACAAATGTCGTAAGAAAATGTCCTAAAAGTATTGTAATAATTTTTATATCTGCTATAATTTATTTAGTTGATTTAATCAAACAACTTTGGGAGTATAATTTTTCG
>ERZ842401.1233-NODE-1233-length-37156-cov-14.548098_pt1 | contig 37156 bp, 19 predicted proteins | sample MGYA00521270_ERZ842401 | MGnify/ENA primary metagenome ERZ842401 (study PRJEB31892, sample SAMEA3878208) | bioreactor metagenome | biome: Moose rumen | place: Sweden | collected 2011-10 | study: EMG produced TPA metagenomics assembly of the PRJEB12797 data set...
GAGGACACGTGACCTCCTACATTGTACCAACTTATTTTTTGCACATTCCTAAATAAATGTGTATATTTGCGACATAATAGTATCATCCGTCTAAAAATATTCAGATATGAGAAAAGTTGTTTCGTTGATGATGTTCCTCATCGCATGGGTGGGAGTATCAGAAAGAGCGGCTTAAACACGTCATTTAGATGGTGTAAACACGTCATTTAGATGGTGTAAACGCGTCATTTAGATAGTCTGAATGCGTCACACAGGTAGTCTAAAGCGCCATTTGTGATTACTGACCCCACCCCTAATCCCTCCCCTCAGAGAGGGGTTAGGGGTGGGGTCAGTATGGCTTTTCCCTATTCCCGCTGACGCGCCTATCCGTAGCCTTTCGGCCAGCGATTAAAAATTCTTTAATTGCTTTTCCTTCGGCCAGCGACCGTTGGCTCTCTAGTTCGTGATAAAAAAGCGTGACCGGAAAGGTATTCAAAAATAGCGAATCGTTATTTATAGTGATAATTCAAGATATTTTCTCGACAAGTTCTGACAACCTCTGTCAACCTCATGAGATTGTCAGAGGTTGCAAACCCTTTGTACATCGGGGTTTTGTCAACCTGACAACCTCATTCGCAAAAAATGATAGGTGATGTATCTATTTCTGTTCCTTCTTTCCTTAGAAATGCTCTTCTCTGACAAAAGGAAGGAAAAACAGGGAAAAAGTTGCGGGTTTCAAAGAAAAGTAGTAACTTCGCACACGAATTATGACAAATGGAAAGAATAGACCCCTGATCCTGATAGCCAACGACGATGGCTATCAGGCCAAAGGCATCAACTGCCTGATAGATATGCTTCGCGACTTGGGCGATCTGATTGTGTGTGCTCCCGATGCTGGACGCTCGGGTTATGCTTGTGCTTTTTCTGCGACGAACTACCTGCGTATAGAAAAGGTTCGCGAGGAAGAAGGCCTGCAGGTGTGGTCGTGTACTGGCACACCTGTCGACTGCGTGAAGATGGCGCTTCATTGCATCTGTCCTCGTCGGCCCGATATGATTGTGGGCGGCATCAATCACGGCGATAATGCCTCGGTGAATACCCACTATAGTGGAACGATGGGCGTGGTGATGGAAGGCTGCATGAAGTATATTCCCTCTGTGGCTTTTTCGCTTTGCGACTATCGTCCGGATGCTGACTTCGAGCCGATGCGCCCGATTGTCAGGAAGGTGACCAGCCGAGTGCTCAGCGAAGGATTGCCCAAAGGCGTTTGCCTGAACGTGAACTATCCGTTGGTGGATGAAGTGAAGGGCGTTCGCGTTTGCCGGATGGCCTACGGAACGTGGGGTAAGGAGGTGGTGAAATGCCATCATCCCCGAGGCTACGACTATTACTGGATGGTGGGCGAATACACCAATGATGAGCCGCAAGCCGAAGACACCGACAATTGGGCTTTGGCTCACGGCTATATTGCTATCACGCCTACGCGCATGGACGTCACCTCTTATGAGATGATGGAGCAGATGCGCTCCTGGGACTTATAATTCGTCTCTATCGTTTGTCGGGAACGCCATAGTCTGCCCACTGCTCTTGTGGGTAGAATCCCTTGATGTTGCGCTTACAGCTGAGGTAGGCGTCCTTCACGTTGCTCAGAATGGCGTTCATGTTTTTCACTTTAGCCGATACTTCAGCACGCAGACGGTCGCATTCCTCGTTGGCAGCAACCAGCTTCTTGAGATTGCTTTCCATTTCTTCGATATCAGCATTCGTGATGCTGGGGTCCTTGCCGTTGGCCACATGTTTGCGAAGACCGCCAATCAGGTTGCGGCTCTTCTCGATTTGCAGTTCAATTGTCTTTGACATAATGTATTATTATTTGATGGTTACGAAAGAGCGGAAGCTCTGTTCTTCGAGTGCAAAGTTAGCAAAAAAAACTCAATTATCAATCAGCGTATCTATGTGATTTTTAGTCTATTTTAATAAAATAAACCTACAGTTTTAAAGAATTTTGTGACATGCTGAACGGTCTTTTTTTAGAAGAGTGCGAAGACACAGAAGTGCAAAGGGCAGAAGGGGGATGACCGTGTAAGCGTTAAAGATTATTATAAAAAAGGAACCTTCGAAGGATAATTAAAAGATAATTCTTACCTTTGTTGATGTATGAAATACTATCTGATTGTAGGTGAAGCCAGTGGCGACCTCCACGCTTCGCATCTGATGCGGGCGCTGAAGCAGGAGGATGCAGATGCGGAATTCCGCTTCTATGGCGGCGACCTGATGGCGGCAGAAGGGGGAACGCTGGTGTGCCACTATCGCGAACTGGCCTATATGGGATTTATTCCTGTGCTGATGCACCTGCGCACGATACTCCGTGCGCAGAAAGCGTGTGTCAGGGATATTCGTGAGTGGCGGCCCGATGTGGTGATTCTGGTGGACTATCCCGGGTTCAACCTGCGGGTGGCTAAGGCTTTGTCGAAGGGCGAAAAAGGTAGTCTCGCTCCTCGCTCCTCGGCCCCCACTCCTCGAATCTACTATTACATCTCCCCGAAACTCTGGGCCTGGAAAGAGTGGCGCATCAAGAGCATCCGCCGATATGTAGACGAGTTGTTCTCGATTCTTCCCTTCGAAGTGGACTTCTTCGAAGGCAAGCATCATTATCCCATCCATTATGTGGGCAATCCCACGGCTGATGAGGTTCGGGAGTTTGTTGCTTCGAGGAGGGAAAATCGCAGGCACGAGGGTACGGAGGTGAGTGGGTACGAGAAAGGCGCCGATGCACATAATGGTAATCTCGCTCCTCGCTCCTCGCTCCCCGCTCCTCGAAAACTCATCGCCTTACTGGCAGGTTCGCGCCAACAGGAAATCAAGGACAACCTGCCAGCCATGCTGAAGGCTTCCTCTGTCTATCAAGGCTATGACATCATCGTGGCTGGTGCGCCGGGCATCGAGGAATCGTACTACCAGCCTTTCGTGAAAGATTACAACGTGAGTGTGGTTTTCGGACAGACATACGAACTGTTGAGCAAGGCTACAATGGCCTTGGTGACCAGCGGAACAGCCACTTTGGAGACAGCCCTGTTCGGCGTGCCCCAGGTGGTTTGCTACAAGACTCCCGTGCCAAAGCTCATCCGCTTCGCCTTCAACCACATCATCCATTGCAAGTATATCTCGCTGGTCAACCTGATTGCCGACGAGGAAGTGGTGCCGGAACTTCTGGCCGACCGATTCTCCGTGAAGAATATCCGAAAGGAAATGCACCGCATCGCCCCGGGCAGAAAGGGCCGCCAGCGCCAGTTGGATGGCTATGAGCGCGTGCGCCAGGCTCTTGGCGACCGCTGCGCTCCCGAAGAAGCCGCCCGACTGATGGTGAGTCTGCTGAAAAAGAAGCGGGCATAAACTTTTACGCTCTGCACAGGTGGCTATTCTTTCTTAGGACGCGCATCACCGAATATAAGATCCATTAGTGGGTGACGACCACCTTCTTTCCATCCATGATGTAGATACCTTTCTTCATTTGAGAAATCTTCCTGCCCTGCAGGTCGTAGACGGATGTTGCGTGTTGGGCGTTGGCTGAAAGGTGTTCGGGTGTCGTGATTCCTGTGTTCTCCTGTTCCACCTTCGCTATATTTGCATTCATCACCTGTCCGGTATTGTTGTCCACGAGCATAGCGACGGCATAAAGCTGCATCCCTTCCTGCCGCAGGCTTTCGGGGAAGGTGAGCTGCTGTTGGTACTCCTGTGTCTCACCGCAGACGACAGGTGAGGTAATGCTGCCGCTGATGCCGTTCTCTACGCCAGCCACAGCTACGGCCACATGGTTGTATATTTCTTTCATGCGTCTTTCCCCATTAACGTAGGGACTCATATCCTCTGGAAGGTCTGTGCGCCCAACAAATTCATTGACTTGCAACCAGTTGCCACTATCGCCTGTCAGTCCGTCGGCGGTCAATACCAGGATGAGCTTGTGGCTGGCCAGATCGCTGCTATAATAATAAGTAGTACGCGCGCGAACATTAATATTAGTAGATGTGGGGTCGTCCCAAGATGCTTCCACATCAATGTCGGCCACAGCCTTTTTTTCCAGTGCCTCGCTCACGATTTGGTCGGTTAGGAAGTTGTATCGCAGCGTGTAGCCCATGTAGGGGTCGCAGTTGTAGGTGCGGTCAACTGTTGCCGAGGGGAATCCGCCCAGCGCGCTGGTCACACTTTTGCGGAACTTGCTTTGGTCGTAGTCAGCGATGGTCATCGGGTCATCGTTGTGTACGGCGATGGGGATGAACCTTTCGCCGAAGATACCCACGAGCTTGTTGACACCAACCGTTCCGCGGGGGCAGTTGGGACACCATGTACCCGTGAACTCCTCCATCACTGTTCGCTTTGTGCCATATTGCTCCACGACAAGCAGCGGCTTCTTTTCCGCCACGCTGCCACCCACCTTTCCGTTGATGCTCAGAATGTTCAGTCCCAACTCATGCCAGGCAGCCTCGGTTGGCGGTGTGATAACGACTGGTATGCTCGGAGCCGCATCGAGTTCGACAACGGGATTTTCAAACACGTATTCCGTTTCCCACGACGCCGTCTCGTCGATGGTCCATTGGTAAGTGATGCTATGCACCCCCTCCGTGCCGTCGTTCCTGATGGGAATGTCCACCGTGAAGTTTCCGTTGTTCTCTAGGATCAGTCCCTCTGGAATGAGTGCCGTAGCTTCCAATTCGGGGATGTCTGGGTTGCTGATGAGCAGTTGTAGGGCAATGGGTCCAGTACTGTCTTCCACCGTCTTCCAGGCATACATGTTAGCGTTCATCTGTCCGGTTGAAGAGCCAGTGGCCATCATTTCGCAGGGCGTGAACGCCCCATATTCGGGTAGGAAGATGGTGAAACCTATGTAGATATTCGAGTAGGGGTTGTTGGCTTGTACGAGGTCGATAGGTTCATCGAGCATCACGGTGGTGGGCTTCCCATCGTTGTCCACGTCGAGTAGTTCGTCGACAGGAATGTCTTTTGCCATCAGGTTGTAGCCCGCACTCTGTCTTGACGACGCCCACACCTTTGCCGACTGCACGGCTGTCTTATTGCTGATGTAAAAGCGTATGCCATGCAGCTTGGCTCCTACAGCCTTCTTGTTCTGCGAGGTGAGCCTGATGCACATTTCGTTTTTGCCACTGGCCAGTTCGCCTACGGGGTTCATAGGCATGTCTGATGTCCAGTAGCCCCACCATCGCTGGGGTGTCTGTGACATTGCCGTGATTGTCACCAACAGGCCAGCCATTGCCAGAAATAATGATTTGCGGTTTGATGGTTTCATTGTCATTTGTCTTTTTTTTTATCAATAATTTGTGCAAAGATACGATTATTCTTGCAAACGGGTTATTCTATTCTTGACAATTAACAATTTTATGGGTATTTTAAACTAACAAATTGACTATATAAAGAGTATTTATGCAAGAATAAACCTAAATGCCATTATTTTTGTTAAAAAATGCAATTGTCGACTCTGTTTTTGTATCAGCCTGTTGCAAATTTGATGGATTTTGTTTAATTTTGCACCGCTTATGAGGCTTAAATGATTCAAATATAACAATCGACTAATCTATTAAACACGAATTTGATAGTGATGAAGAAAAGACTGACATTGACCTTGCTTATGTGGTTAGCCGCACTCATTGTGGCTTTTGCCCAGACAAAGGTGGAAGGAATCGTTGTGGCGCAAGACGACGGGGAACCCGTTATTGGCGCAACGGTGATGGTGGAAGGGTCAAAAACCGGCACCACCACCGATTTCGACGGCCACTTCACCATCGACGTGCCTGCGGGCAAGAAACTTGTCTTCAGCTATGTGGGCATGACGACGCAGACCCTCGCGCCGAAGTCGCACATGGAGGTGGTGCTGGCGAGCGATGCCATCATGGTGGAAGAAGTGGTGGTGACGGGTATGCAGAAGATGGACAAGCGCCTGTTCACGGGTTCTTCCACCAAGGTCAGTGCCGCCGATGCGAAGATCGATGGTGTGGCCGATGCCAGCCGTGCCCTTGAGGGAAGAGCCGCCGGCGTGAGTGTGCAGAACGTCAGCGGAACCTTCGGCGCCGCGCCGAAGATCAGGGTTCGCGGTGCCACCAGTATCTATGGTTCGTCGAAACCCCTTTGGGTGGTCGACGGTGTGATTATGGAAGACGTGGTGGAAGTCTCTGCCGACGACCTGTCGAGTGGCGATGCCAACACACTCATCTCAAGTGCCATTGCCGGACTCAACTCCGACGACATCGAGTCGTTCCAGATTTTGAAGGACGGCAGTGCTACCTCTATATATGGTGCGCGCGCGATGGCGGGCGTGATCGTCGTCACCACGAAGAAAGGAACGGCGGGCCAGAACCGCATCAACTATACGGGTGAATACACCATGCGACTGAAACCGTCGTACAGCACGTTCAACATCATGAACTCGCAAGACCAGATGTCAGTCTACCAGGAGCTGCAACAGAAGGGCTATCTGAACTATGCCGAGACCGCTAACTCCTCGGAAACGGGCATCTACGGCAAGATGTATCAGATGCTCTCGCAATACGACCCCGTGACGGGAACCTTCGCCTTGGAGAATACGCCTGCCGCGAAAGCCGCCTATCTCAGAGCTGCCGAATACCGCAACACCGACTGGTTCGACCTGCTTTTCTCCAACGGCATTCAGCACACCCACTCGGTGTCGATGTCGGGCGGCTCGGACAAGGCGCAATACTATGCCTCCGTCAGTGCGATGTTCGATCCTGGCTGGACCAAGCGAAGCAGCGTGGAGCGCTATACGGCCAACATGAATGCCAACTTCAATATGTCGAAGAAGCTGACCTTCGGGGTGATCACCAGTGCTTCCTATCGCAATCAGGAAGCTCCCGGCACGCTAAGCCAGACCACCGATGCCGTATCAGGCACGGTGAGCCGCTCGTTCGACATCAACCCCTATTCGTTTGCCTTGAACTCATCGCGCGCACTCGATCCCGATGCCTACTACACACGCAACTATGCTCCGTTCAACATCTTCAACGAGCTGGACAACAATTATATCGACCTGAACGTCATCGACTTCCGCTTGCAGGGAAAGCTCACCTACAAGCCCATCACCAAAGTGGAGCTGACGGCCCTCGGTGCCGTGAAGTATTCGGCCACCACGCAGGAGCATAACATCCTGGACAACTCCAATCAGGCAATGGCATACCGCGCGATGGACACGTCGACCATCCGCGATGCCAACCGCTATCTCTACCGCGACCCAGACAACATCTATGCGTTGCCCATCAGCATCCTGCCCGTAGGCGGCATCCTGGAGCGCACGGACAATAATATGTTCGGCTACGACTTCCGAGGTTCGGCTGCGTACAACGATGTGTTCAACGACACGCACATCGTGAATGCCTACGCAGGTATGGAGGTGAACTATGTGAACCGCCACATGACGTGGAACCGCGATTGGGGTCTGCTCTTTGAGGATGGAGAGATTTCTGCCTTCAACTATCTTGCCTTCAAGCAGATGGCTGAGCGCAACAATACTTACTACACGCTGAACAACACCCGCGAACGTAGTGCGGCCTTCTTCGCCAATGCTACCTATTCTTATAAGGGACGCTACACCGTGAACGGCACTTATCGCTACGAAGGCACCAACCGACTGGGCCGGAGCCGTTCGGCTCGCTGGTTGCCCACTTGGAATATCTCGGCTGCCTGGAATGTGCACGAGGAGAAGTGGTTTGAAAGCAAGCTGTCGTCCGTACTCTCGCACCTGACGTTCAAGGCTTCCTATTCGTTGACGGCTGATAGAGGACCCGCCAACGTCACCAATTCCACCGATATCTACGGACCGTATAACCCTTGGCGACCGTTCACCAGCGTGAAGGAGACTGGCAACCAACTGGAGCAGCCCGTCAACTCGGAGCTAACTTACGAGAAGAAGCACGAGCTGAACATCGGCTTTGAGGCTGGGTTCTTGGAGAATCGCCTGAACCTGACCTTCGACTGGTACAAGCGCAACAACTACGACCTGATCGGTCCGGTTGTCACGGCTGGTTATGCTGGCGGCATGATGCAATATGCCAACATCGCCGAGATGAAGTCCAACGGTGTGGAGGTGAGTATCTCTTCGGTGAACATCAAGAAGAAAGACTTCTCGTGGACGACGAGTCTGATTTACTCACATACCCACAACGAAGTGACCAAACTGCGCACGGCAGAGCGCCTCATCGACTTGGTGGCCGGTACGGGCTTCACGATGGAAGGCTATCCGGTGCGCTCGGTGTTCAGCATTCCGTTTGCCGGGCTCAACAGCGAGGGCTTGCCTACGTTCCTTGTGAATGGGGTCCGCACGGTGACGGGTATCTATTTTCAGGAGTCCGACCCAGAGCAATTGAAGTTCCTCGACTATTCTGGCAGCGGAGACCCCACGGACATGGGTTCGCTGGGCAATGTCTTCAAGTGGAAGGGACTGACGCTGAACGTGTTTGTGACCTATTCTTTCGGGAATATCATCCGCATGGATGCCGTCTTTGCCAACCGCTACAACGACCTGCGGGCGATGCCGAAGGAGTTTAAGAACCGCTGGACGGTGCCAGGCGACGAGAACCATACAGACATCCCCGTGATAGCCAGCTCGCGACAGAACCGCAACGATACAAACCTGTCGTATGCCTACAGCGGCTACAACTACTCTACGGCACGTATCGCCAAGGGCGACTTCATCCGTATGAAGGAGGTGTCCTTGGGCTACGACTTCCCGAAAGGACAGATCTCGAAGTGGGGCTTCCACACCTTGGGTGTGAAGCTGCAAGCCACCAATCTCTTCTTGCTCTATGCTGACAAAAAACTCAACGGGCAGGACCCGGAGTTCACCAATGCCGGCGGTGTGGCTGTGCCTATGCCGAAGCAGTTCACCTGTACACTCCGCTTCGGTCTGTAATACAATAAGCTTGTCAACTAAAAAAAGAAAAAGATGAAAACAATATATCGTTTACTGCCCCCGCTTCTCTTCTGTTCGGTGTGCTGTGGCTTTGCCGTAGCAACGCTGGCAACCCTCACCTCCTGCGACAGCTATCTTGACGAGCTGCCCGACAATCGCACGGAGCTGACCAGCGAGAAGAAGATACAGAGCCTGCTCACGTCGGCTTATCTGACCAACGACCCCCTGTTTGTGGGAGAGTTCATGTCGGACAATGTGGACAGCTACGGCACCAGCAATCCCAACACCAACCGCTTCGTCGACCAAGTGTACAACTGGGAGGACGTGACGGAGTCGGACAACCAGAGTCCGCAGCTGTTCTGGGAGGATTGCTATATCCGCATAGCCACAGCCAACAAGGCGCTGGAAGCCATCCAGGAAATGGGAGGCTACCAGACCTCACAGCAGTTGAGCGAAGCATGGGGCGAGGCACTGCTCTGCCGGGCATACGCCCACTTCATGTTGGTAAATCTGTTCGGACAAGCCTACAACAAACAGACAAGCCAGCAGGACTTGGGTGTCGTGTATATGACGAAGTCTGCCGACAACCTTACCGAAAATCCTCAGCGATGGACGGTGGCAGAGGTCTATGAGCAGATAGACAAGGACATCCAGGAGGCATTGCCGTTGGTGGGCACCAACTATGCCGTACCCAAATACCACTTCAACCAGAAGGCTGCGTATGCCTTTGCCGCTCGGTTCTATCTCTACTATGAACAGTGGGACAAGGCCATCGACTATGCCACTCGCTGCCTGGGCAGTGAGCCGTCAGGTATGCTTCGCGACTGGGCGTATATGGCCACGATGACGCAGGAGTATGCTGCCATCACACAGCACTACATCGACGCATCGCTCAATGCCAACCTGCTGTTGCTCACCAGCTATTCCTACATGGGTCTGGTGTTCGGCCCCTATCGCTACCTGTCGCGCTATTCTCACGGCAAGTATCTGGCCACTCACGAGGATGGTGAGGCCGTCAATATCTGGGGTGGTGCACCGCTCTATCAGGAGATGAGCACCTATTCGGCCACCAATCTCGACAAAACCATTTTCTGGAAGTTGCCTTATCTCTTTGAATACTACGACGCTGTGGCTGGTACTGGCTGGTATCGTACGGTGTACCCAGCCTTCACCGCCGATGAGGCGCTGCTCAACCGAGCAGAAGCCTACACTCTGTTGGGACAGTACGACAAGGCAGCAGCCGACCTGACAACATGGATGCAGAACTTCGTACAAACCACGATGGTGCTGACTCCTAATCAGATTGTGGAGTTCTACAACAGTGCAGACTATTCTTACAGCGATGAAAGGGGTATCGAATCGACCATCAAGAAGCACCTGCATCCGAAGTTCGACATCGGACAGGAGGGCGACATGAAGGAGGCTATGCTGCAATGCGTCTTAGGCTTCCGCCGCATTGAGACGTTGCAGACGGGCATGCGCTGGTACGACGTAAAGCGCTACGGCATTGAGATTATCCGCCGTGTCATCGACGAGAAAGGTGTTCCTGAGACCGTCACCGACATCCTCAAGCAGGACGACCCGCGACGCGCTGTGCAAATACCGCTGCGGGCACGCGCGGCAGGCGTGGAACCCAACCCAAGATGATGGCAACGAATCCCCGAAATATCGGAATACCGTAATCACGAAATAAATACAACCATGAGCAACTATAAAACATTGACAACCCGAGTGCTGACGCTCATCGTCGCAGGCCTGCTCCTTTCTTCCTGCTCTGAAGAGGAACTCAGCAAGGAGAGCGTCATCAAGGTGGATCAGGTGAGCTTCACCCCGTTCGACTATTGGCTGGAGCGCAACTATGTGGCACCCTACAACATCGAGTTCAAGTATCGTTATGAAGACAACGAGTCGGACATGGACTATTACACCATCCCGGCTCGCTATGAGGCTGCCGTCAAGCTGGCGCATATCGTGAAATATCTGTGCTTGGAAAGCTACGACGAGGTGGGCGGCATCGCGTTCACACGTGCTTATTTCCCCAAGCTGATATTCACCATTGGCGAGTGGGAATACAAAAACAACGGCACCTACATCCTCGGTACGGCCGAGGGAGGCCGTAAGATTCTGTTGTCAGGCGTCAACTACATCGAGCAGTATGTCAAGGACAGTGAAGAACTCAACCACTACTACCTGAAGACCATTCATCATGAGTTTACGCACATCCTGAACCAGACGGTGAACTATTCAGCCGACTTCCAACTCGTAACAGGTAGTAGTTATGTGGCAGACAAATGGAACGAGTCGCCCTACGACACAGGTTATCTGACCCGTGGTTTCATCACGGCATACGCGCAGCATTCTCCAGATGAGGACTTCGCCGAGATGCTCTCGATGTTTGTGTGCAACTCCCCGGAGCAATGGGCAAAATGGTTGCAGCAGGCAGGCACAGAGGGAGCCCGACTCATCATGACGAAGTTCGATATGGTGAACAGCTACATGAAGGAAACTTTCTCTATCGACTTGGAGACATTACGCTCTGTGGTGCAGCGGCGTCAACAGGACATCACCTTGGGAAGAATCGACTTGGATGACCTTTCAAACTGACAGCTCAGCTGGAGGGAATTTGTAATCCCCGACCGAAATAACGAGATTTCGAAATAACGAAACAAAACAGAATATGAAAAAGGAACTAAGATATGGGTTATTGTTCATTGTCTATTGCTTATTGACAATGACATCTTGCCTGAAAGACCAGGAGGACTATTTCGAGGAGAGTTCTTCTGACCGAATGCTGAACACGATGCATTGGGTGCAGGATGTACTGCGCAGCTCGGAGTATGGATGGGCGCTGGAATACTTTCCCGGCAGCGACCTCGCCTACGGAGGCATCGTGTACACGGTGAAGTTCGACTCGCTTGAGGCGCATGTGGGCTGCACGTTGGTGCCAGACTCCACATATACATCTTATTATAAGGTAACGAACGACAACGGTCCCGTCATCTCGTTCGACACCTACAACCCCTTGCTCCACTATTTCTCCACACCATCTTCCAGCGAGTATGAGGCGAAAGGGGGCGAGTTTGAGTTCGTGGTTGTTTCGAACAATGGGGAAAACAGCATGAAGGCAGAGGAGATTACGGAACTCGTGCTTTATGGCAAGAAAACCTATAACACGATGTACCTACGCCGACTGACGGAAAGTGCAGAGAAGTACACGGAGAAAACCATCAATGTATACGACCACTTCGTGGAACGATTGGCAGGAAAGTTCGGCGATACTGATGTGGAGGGAAAGGTAAACCTTCAGGAGAAGAGCGTGGAGCTCGTCTGCGGAAACGACACGTTGAAAAACAGTTTCACCTATACCGACTACGGCATTCGTTTCTATCGCCCCTTCAATTTAAGAGGGCTGTCGGCTCAGTCGTTCGACTACGATATAGAGACGATGGAACTTCGTTGTCGCGACGAGGGCTGCGAGGGTGTGTTGCTGCAGGGACTTCCCTTCGACAACACGCGGATGTCGCTGAAAGACTATGAGGGAAGCTACGCCCTGCGCTACGACAACAATAGTTCGGTGAGAGTGAAAATGAGGATGAACCGCCTCGACGGATCGCTACTTCTCTCGGGGTTGAGTCCGATGTACGACCTGCGTCTGCACTACGACTACGAGACGGGCGATTTGCGCATCGCCCCTCAGGTGATTGGAGAACTGGGAGGCCGGTCGGTCTACTTCTGCACGTACAACTCTGTTGGCGGAAATATCTGGGTGACTGAAAAAGCCTCGCTCGACATCAAGTGGAACGGTAATAAAGTCTACTCGTCGTTCAACTTCGTGACGACCGACCCAGTCAACTATCCTTGCGACTCCGGCCTCATCGTAGCACTCTACAACAACGAAGAAGGTCGCTTGACAGCCTCGTTGGTGGATGAGGCGGCGTGGATGGTCAATGGGAGTCCGCTGATTGCCAATATGCGGACACTGACGAAGTTGAGAAACTGAACATTGGTCGGGGATTGCAAATTCCCTCCAGCTGATATTGTTTATTGTTTATTGTTTATTGTTATATGAAAGAGTTATTTAGATTCCTGACAATGGTTCTTGTTTGTTGCTGTATCACAGCAACCCTGACCAGTTGTGGCGGCGACGATGAGACATCTGACCTGTCGGAGGCCATCACCATCGTGAAGAGCGACCTGATCTTCGAATCCGCCAGTCGGACAGGCTCGGTGGAAATCAAGACGAGCGAGGCTTTCACTGTAGAGTTAGAGAGTGACTGGTGCGAGGCTTCGGTCAACGGAAATATCATCAGTGTGACGGTGAGTGACAACACCACGTTTGAGGGGCGCACGGCGCTGCTCATCATTCGTGCGGGCGAGGCTACACGGCGGTTGCCAGTGCAGCAGCGAGGAATGGCTCTCGGCTCTCTCCCCATCAGCGACCGCCACGTGGAGAACTCGGGCGAACGGTTCTCGCTGTATATCCGCCATGATCTGCCCGTCAGCTTCACCATCGACGAAGATTGGCTGCACGCAGAGATGGTGGGCGACAGCATGATTGTGACGGCCGATCGTAACCCCAATCGCTATATGCGTCGCGGTGAAATTATCTTCGAGTGCGGTGGCTATGAGAGTACGCTTTCCATCGTGCAGTATAACAAGCAGTATGTGCTGGGTGCCTATTTCTTCGCCGGAACGGGTGCAGGCGGCAATACGCAGGGCTTCCGTTTCAACCTCCGCGAGATAGATGGGCAATACTATATGAATTTCTACACCACGGAGACGTGGCGCGACATCAATATCCCCATCGACTTCGATGAAGACAAGTGTGAGATAACTTTCCACTCCGGTACGATCATCTACGAGAACGGTAGCAGTGCAAGGGATGCGTTCTACTTCTTCCAGTCGGATGGCACGGTGGTGACTTGGACGAGTGCCACGATGAAAGCTCGCATCTACTACAACTCGTTTATGGGCACCCACTATGCCACACTCGAGGATGGCGGCACATGGAGCGGCGAACCGCTGGTGGGGTTCATCATCTACATGACGCGCAGCGTCATCACGACCCCCATCATCCAGTTGCTTGATCCTTTCATCCTCTGGATTGGAGAGGATAGTGTGAAAGATTGAACATTGAAGAATAAACATGAACATTATGAATTATAAATTAAATAGATTCATCATCCTCTGCCTCTTGATGGTCTCTTTTGCATCCGCGAAGGGGACAGACTACCAACGTTGGTGGGGCTTCTACGACGAAAACTCCGAGCAAGTATACGTGGGAACAAATACTGCCGAGACCTACAACTGCGCTGTCAGTTGTGCTTCGTCAAACGAATTCCTCAACGGAGCAACCATTCATGGCGTGCGCTTCTACTTGCGCGACAAGACCAACATCAGCGATGTGGTGGTGTGGCTTTCTGTCAGCCGACCGGCTTCAGCCGATCAGGCCGACATTGCCGTGGTGAACGTGCCACAGACGCAGTTGGTGGACTTCGACCACGATCACCAGATGGTGGAAGTTGAGTTGCCACAGCCCTATACGATGGAAAGTGGGAAGACCATTCTGGTGGGTTTCTCGTTCAAGGTGAATTCGGTCAAGACTGATGCCGACAAGAAGCCCTTGGTCATCGTCAAGCAGAACGTGGGCAAGGGAGCCTTCATGCTTCGCACCAGCAAAAGCACTCCTTCCTGGAACGAGCTGGGGGCCATGAGCGACTACGGAGCCCTGACGTTAGAGATGCTTGTCAGCAATCCTTCGCTGCCGACACATTCGGTAGACGTTAGTTCGCTGACAGAGGCTATGGGGGTGAAAAACACCATCTGCGAACCCTCTGTGACCATTGCTTCAAGTGGATTTGCCATCGTCAGCAGCATCGACTACGAACTGACGGTAGCCGGGCAGTCAAAAGGAACAACCCACCTTGAGCTTGATTCGCCCATCCGGACGGCTGGCCAGCGTCAGCGGTTGCCACTCAGCATCACGCTTCCCGCCACGAATGGCTATGCCGACTATCAGCTGAAAGTGGTGCAGGTGAATGGCGAACCCAACGAGGCAGAGAGTCCGCAGCAGTCGGCCTTGTTGCTGGCGGTTGATAAAAAGGCAACACGGCGCAGCGTGGTGGAAGAATACACAGGCACGTGGTGCCCCAACTGTCCTCGTGGCATCGTGGGCATGAGCAATATGGAACGCGACTTCGGCGACCGATTCATCGGCATCGCCATCCATCAGGGCAACGACCCGATGACGGTCAGTGCGTTCAGTTCGCTCAACAGCCAGCACAATGGTGCACCGACCTGCGAGATGGATCGTGTCATCGAGTGTGACCCCTACTTAGGCGATGACAGGACAAACTATCACTATCATGCCAGCACCACTTTCGGGAGAATCCTGAGCCGCGTATCAGAAGCCGACCTCTCACTCACGGCTTCCTGGACCGATGCCGGACAGACCCATATAGCATACAAGGCTTCAACCACATTCTATCTCGACAACGATGTGTCCACTTACGCTTTGGCCTTTGTGTTGACAGCTGACGGACTGCGAGGAAGCACAAGTCAGTGGTATCAGGCGAATGCGGAATCGGGACGTAACACGTATTCTGACGATGACATGGCCGTGTTCCGCGATGCGCCTAATCCCGTTACCGACATCGAATACAACCATGTTGCCATCGGAGGAACAGCTGTTGACAAGGGTATCAGCGGAAGCATTTCGCAACCCATCGTGAGTGGGCATCCGCAGACGTACAATGGCTCCTTCAGCCTAACCGACAATCCTTTGGTACAGGACAAGAGCAGGCTGCATGCCATTGTTCTCCTCATCAACAACGCCACCGGACAGATAGTCAATGCCGCAAAGGCTGATATTATGACTCCGGGTGAGAGTACAGGAGTCTTAAAAGATGGTGAGAAGTGGAACGTGGAAAGTGGAAGGTGCGATGACCGCCCCGTCATCTACGACCTGCAAGGCCGTCGTCTTTCCCGTGATACGACATGCAAGGGCATTTACATCGTGCGCTCGGCCAAAGGTCGTTTGCCAGGCAAGAATAGCCTGAAGGTGGTGAAAAGATGACAACCCCGATTACTGTGTCAAGGATTTCTGATTCCCGATTTTTCATGCTACAAATAATAAAGATAAATTAACCGAAAACCGTTATGCAAAAGATTACATTATTCAAGAGAGCAGCTATGGCTATCACTGCCATCTTAATGAATGTTACCGTTGCCGAAGCTCAGGAAATCGGCGAAACACAAGGTTATATCAACATGTACGTCACAGCGAAAGTCGTTCCCGAAGGATGTGGCAAGGTGTGGCTGAGTGCAAACCGCCCCGGTCAGGGACTGCCCGTCTGGAAGACAACAGAGTCAACTCTTCAGCGCGTCATGCCCATTTCGCATCAATATGTGGCGTTCTACGCCAATGCGCAGACAGTTGGCGACTATATCTTTTGTGGCTGGTATCTCGATGATGGCGATGGCGAGTTCGACATCACGAAAGACGAATTGGTTAGCACGGAAACCGAGTCGTTGCTGGCTTTCAACATATTAGAGCTGACAGGCAGCGATGAATATTATGAGACAGAAGCAGAAGCGAATGCAGCCGCCAAGCCCACAGAGCCGCAGGCAGTGCTCTTTGCACTCTTTACCAACGGAGCTACCGCGCAGCCCGAAAGGAACATGGAGAAATTTGGCCAGGTTGTCATCGACAATCCTTACAATAACATTGGCGACCAAGTGACGATAACGGCAATACCAGAAGAAGGCTATCAGTTTGAATACTGGAAGACCAAGAAAGGTACGACCATCTTAGACTCCGACAAAGGCATCGTCAGCAGGCAGAATCCCTACACCTTTACGGTGCAGGGCGGCGAGAAACTGTATGCCTACTTCTCCGACATCGATGCACCCACGTTTGAGTTCCCTTCAGAGGGTGGATGGAAGGTACTCGACTTCAACAATACTACAGGCGTATGGGTCCTCCACGAGCTGTCGAATGCTATCTGCTACCTCTTCGACTTGAGCGACCTGGTGTATGAGAATGGGCAGCTGTCGCTGAGGAGTGACGACGAACTGTCTTGGTATGACAGCACGCAGGCGTACAATACAAGTTTCACCAATCGCAATGCCACGATTGTATATGGTGCCGGAACAGTTCGATTCGCCTGGAGCCTATCAAAATACTATGGGGGCGCCAACGTCATCTACGGACGCTTGAACAACGAGATGGTACAATATACGGGCAGCAAGCCTGTGACCATCAATGACCCCGACGGCGCAGCATGCTATCATTTCTATCGGTTCGATGAAGAACTGCAGGGATTCTATCAGTTTGCCACCACCGACTTCATCGCCGAACCGGATGCTCCCGAATCGGTGACCATACCTGCCCAAACAGCGTATATAAAGATTTCAGCCTACGACCTCACCGATCCGTCGTTGGGTCTCGACTTCGGCTATGAAATCCCCACCGTGATAGCACTCTCGCCCAAAGCCTTTGAGCCGTTTGTGGAGGTAGCCACCGACATAGAAAAAGCCGCGATGAACATCACTGAGAGTGAAGTGGGCGGAATGAAGATTTACACGCTCAGCGGCATGAAGGTGACAGCTACCGACCAACCTGGCATCTATATCATGAATGGACGCAAAGTCGTGGTGAAATAAAGAGGAGAGAGGAAAGAGGAGAAACAGACAGTATTGTTTTTAGTTCACTTATATATTAACTAACACTCAAAGCGTATGAAAAGAAAATTATTCCTGATGTCCTTGATACTCATGAGCGTCTTGGGCATGAGCGCGCAGAAGTCGTGGAACTTCTCCGACGCGCAATGGTATTCTGGGCTTGACAGCAACGGAAAGGTGGTTACCACCGACTACACCGAGCTGACGACCATCGACGGCCTGACGCTTACTGCTACGGCTGAAAAGAAGATGACCGTAGACAACAGCAAGAAGACAGTCGACGACGTGCAGTACATCGCCCGTCTCAAGACGGGTGGTGCCGGCAATGTTGATGCCGATGGCAACATCGAGCGCACCCTCTGCTTCGATGTTGACGGCCCTACTTCGATTTCCGTCGTAGTAGCACATGCCAGCAGCAGCGGCGACGCCCGTCAGCTGAACTTCTGTGCCGGCACCTACGACAAGAACAACCCCTTTGCCACGGTAGAAGTGGCTGTGGGCGACCCGTCCCGCAAAACGGTAGAGTATGTAGGTCCTGCCAAGACCATCTATCTGGCCAGTGCCAACAGCGGCCTCAACTTCTATGCCATCGACACCACTCCCATCGAGGGAGATTTCTATGGCATCGTGGGCGAGCTGACTGGCGGTTGGGACGACGACTTGGTGATGACGCCAACGCCAGACGACCCCAACGTCTACACCGCAACGGTAGAAGGCTTCAAGACGGGTGCCAAGACTTACAACTACAAACTCCGCAAGAATTTCAAATGGGGAGAGTTTGAGGTGCCTGCAGATGGCAACTGCCAGTACACGTTCGATGCTCCCGGTATCTACACGCTGACCTTCACGGCCAACATCGCTAATAAGACACTCGAATGTGTGGCAGAGAAGACTGCCAACATCGAAATCACCTCTTATTCCATCGTGGGCGAACTGACTGGCGGTTGGGACAATGATGTGGACATGGTGCAGAGCGAAGAGAACCCCAACATCTACACGCTCAACTTAGACAACTTCTACTCTGAGGGCAACAAGACCTACGAGTATAAGCTTCGCGCCAACCACGAGTGGGGCATCTATGAACTGCCCGTGAGCGGCAACAACACGTTCACGCTGAACGATGCAGGCTACTACAACCTCACCATCACGGCCAACATCGCTGAGAACACGCTCGACTGTCAGGCCGTGAAACTGGTGATCCTCGACAACATCGCTGCCCTGAAGGCTTACACGGACGAAGGTGTCGTGCAGGTGAAGCTCACCGATGCCAAGGTGACCTATTCCGGTGTAACATCGCGAACCGACTCTTGGGGCGACGTGACGGAAACCGAACACATCATCATCGAGGATGCCACCGGCGGTTACGACTTCCAGAATATCGGTGTTTCCGCCTCTATCATTAAGGGTATGACGCTGAACGGCTTCATCGAGATGCAGATAAGCACCTCCATTTACGGGGCTCAGATTGTCCCGACCGAAAACACCGCTGCCATGTTCCAGGCTTTGGATAAAGTCGAAGGCACCGCTGAACCCCTGTTGGTGAACGATGCTAACTGGGATGAGTATGCCGAGAACTACGATTGGCGCTACATGAGGATGGAGAAGATTCCTTTAAATATCGTCGCAGGCTCCTATGGAGATGATTATGTACTGGGCATTGAGCAGATGGGTGAAGGAGGTATCGGTATTTCCGATAATCTCGGTTTGAATATTGAAGACATGAACCTGACCGACGGCATGGTCGTCGACGTCGAAGGCTACATCATAAACTACTACGGTCTGTTCTACGCGTTCGTTCCCACCAGCATCGTCGAGCATGTCGACTACTATGCGATTGTGGGTGAGCTGACCGGCGGATGGCCTACCGACGAGGCACAGACCGACGTGCTGATGACCCGGAGCGAAGAGAACGAGAACGTCTATACGCTCGTGGTGGAAGGCTTCGAGGCTTTCCCGAGGACTTACGAGTACAAGCTCCGCACCAACTACAACTGGAATGAGTTTGTGCTGCCCGCTTCAGGCAACAATACCTACACCTTCCCGGAGCTGGGCGTCTACACGCTGACCTTCACGGCCAACATTGCAGAAAATACGCTTATCTGTGAAGCCGTGAAGACCGGTGACCTCGACATCACGTTCTCTGTCATCGGCGAACTCACCGGCGGATGGGATACCGACCTCGATATGGTGAAGAGCGAGGAAAATCCGAATATCTTCACCGCTGAGGTGAAGAACTTCTACAACGAAGGCGACAGGACTTACGAGTACAAGCTGCGTGCCAACCACGAATGGGGCATCTTCGAGATTCCTGACGGTGACTCCAACCTGGAGTTCTACCTTGGCGATGCAGGCTATTACGACCTGACCTTCACGGCTAACATCGTAGATAACACGCTCGAATGTCAGGCCGTGAAACTGGCGATTCTCGACAACATCGCTGCCCTGAAGGCCTACGAGGGCGAAGGCGGCGACGTGAAGCTCCAGCTGACCAATGCGAAGGTGACCTATGCTGGTACGTTCTCAGAAGATGATGGATTTGGCAACTCTTACGAGGACGACTACTGTGTACTCGAGGATGAGACGGGGGCATATATGTTCAACACGATCGGTATGGGCAAGGCGTTTGCCACAGGAAACGTCCTGAATGGTTTGCTCGAACTGACCATTAATCAGCTTTGGGGTGTCAACAACGTTACGGCCAACGAGAACACGGAAGCCTCTATCGCAACTATTGAGGTGACAGAAGGAACCGTTGAACCGATGGTTGTCAACGAGGAGAACATCGACGCTTACGCTGAAAACTTCGACTGGAAATACGTGAAGTTTGAGAATGTTTCCGGAACAAGGAATGAATCCGGCGAATACTACCTCAACATTCCGCTCTTTAACGACACCTATGGATGTATGGATCTCTTCGGTGTTGTCACTGAGTGGCCTGCTGATGGTGAGGAGGTCGATGCTGTTGGCTTCTTGTACGATTTCATGGGCGGCTATTCGACGTTCTTCCAGCCCATCAGCTTCGAGAAGAAGACCGCCAACGCTGACGTGACAGTCATCACCTTCGGTAACGCCAATCCTGGCCGTGACTACATCACCGATCCGTTCATGGTCAACGGTGTGACCAACCTGGAGACCGACCTGAAGGATGGCACGCACATGCTGTTCAACTTCGAGTCGGCAGGCAATCCCAACGGTAAATTCTGGGCTGCTGCCATCGCCGGCGAGTGGAACAACAGTGCCGCTGTCGCCGAGATGAACGAAGCCCTCAATACTGGTTTCGAGAACAGCGACTTCGCTGCAGGCAGTGCGCTGCAGGCAACGAACCCAGGTCCTGGTGACTCTCACACCAACCTGATTCTCACCTTCAACGACGTGACGAAGAAGACCCTCGAGCTCTACGTCACGATGACAGGCCGCAACGGTCCTTTAGACGAGGTGACAGTGACAGGTCTTGACAACTACATCATCTCTTACGCTGTGGGCAGTGGCGACGGCTTCGTCTCTACGCCGACCTTCTCGCAGGAAATCCTGGGCGTGACGCTGGTGAAGATTCAAGGCTATCTGATTGACGGCGAGTCCGTAGCGGTCACGTCGCTCTCGATGGCTGGCGAAAATTCTGCCAAGAATGGCTTCCAGCTGGCCGGCTATACCCTCACCGACGAGGAACTGCCGTTCGTCATCAACAGCATGGCCGTCGTGGGAACCTTCCCCGGCATGAGCTGGGACCCCGCCGAGGGCATTGCCATGAAACAAGACGCCGAGAACGCTGCTATCTGGACATTGAAGATGGAAGGCGTGGCCGTGGAGGCTCAGCAGTATGAATACAAGGCGACTGCCAACGGCAAGTGGGGAGCCTACGAGCTGCCTGCAAGCGGCAATCAGGACTTCATCTTCGGTACTGATGAATATCCCGCCGGTGTCTACGACCTGACCTTCACAGCCGACACTGCCGAAGGTACGCTCAACTTCGAGGCTGTCAAGACTCCACTTCCTGAAACAGTGGATATTGCCGTCACCGACGATGTTTACGATGCCGAGGGATACTACCGCACCTTCAGCAGCATCTATCCGCTCGACTTCTCTGATGCCGAGGGCATCAAGGCCTACACGGGCAAGAAGAACATCATCTACGACGATGCTACTGGCCTCGACCTCTGCGAAGTAGACCTGACGCCCATCGTGAAGGTTCCCGCCAACACGGGTATCCTCATCAAGGCAACGGAGGCTAATGTATATACGGTGAAGGTGGCCACAGACGACATCGACCAAGTTGCCGAAAACGACCTGTTAGTTGCTGCCGAGAAGACAGACCTCTTCCCGCTCATTGACACATACACCAAGGGAATTGCCACACTTGGACATGAGGTGAAAACCGTGTATGGCTTGACCGTTGATGCACTGGGCTTCCTGTCACTGCCTGCACCCGCTACAGAAGGTGTGCAGTTCCTGGAAAAGGGCGATGTGTACATTACGCTCGACTATGATGAGAAAGACCAAATGTATTGGAACAATGACTATGCAAAGCTGGTGTTCCTCGACAGGGAATTACCGATAGCAAAGAATATCGCTGCCCTGCTGGAGATGCCCGACGGCGACGCAACATTGAAGTTCGCAGAGAACACCATCGTGACATTCGGCAACGACAGCTACATTGCCATCGAAGATGCTACGGGTGCCATGTTCATCCAGAATCCGGGCATTGGCGTATGTGAAGGAGTGGTACTCAGCGGTGAAATGACAGGTACGCTCAACCAGTCAACGCTCTTCCCCGTTCTCCTGCCTTCAGGACAGACCGATCTCAGCCTGATTACGGTGTTAGAACAGACAGAGCCACTGAACCTCCCGGAGACCACCTTGGAGGGTTCGTTCGAAGACAACCTGAACCATCGTGTCGTCATCAGGAATCTCACCTTGAGTGTGGTTCCCCAAGAGTCGTATGGCTACAGTTACAATGACTACTTCGTGACCGACCAGAATGGAGCAGAGATTGAGCTGAGCGACAACATGTACTTCCTCCAGGAAGGCAGCTTGGATAACCTCAACGACGGCGACATCGTCGACCTGACGGGGTATGCCTACATCATCCCAGAGAACAGTGCCTTGGCTGGCTATGTTGACAATCTCTATCAGTTCCAGGTGGCCACTATCGACAGAGTTCCCGTCTACTCTATTGTGGGCGATTTCTGCGGCGAAGGCGAGGAAGGCTGGAGCAACGACATGGATATGACGCGCAGCGAGGAAGACCCGAACGTATTCACGCTCGTCGTGAACGACTTCAGGGTCCAGGCCAAGACGTATGAGTACAAACTGCGTACCGACCATCAGTGGGGTGGATACGAACTGCCTTACGAAGGAAACAACAATTTCGTATTCGGCACGCCGGAATATCCTGCAGGTGTCTACAACCTGACCTTCGTGGCCAATGTCGAAACACACTCGCTGGATCTCTATCCTGAGCTCAAGACTGCCACGGCTATCACCGAAGTCAACGAAGACTGGAGCGACGGCAACACCTACAACCTCAACGGCCAGCGCATAGACGCACCGAAGAAGGGTGTCGTCATTCGCAATGGCAAGAAGATTGTCGTGAAGTAAACCGTTCTTCTTTTCATAACACGCTCGGGCGCACTCCTCGTTCCTTATACGATGGGTGCGCCCCTTTTGTGCCGCCATGCTCTTTTCTCTTGCAGCAAAACGCAGCATAGCAATCATCGCTGAAGTTGTTTTCCAAGTCACACATTGTCCAAGTCAGAAAACATTACATTTGTATATGACGCAAATACAAGTTGTATTTTGAGGGAACTGAGTAGTTACTTTTGAACAAAATAATGTAAAAAAGTTTTGGGGATAGAAAAAAAATGCGTATCTTTGCATTCACTAACATCATGATCAAAGTAACATTTTCTACAAACTACCTAAGGAAAACTAATATGTATAAGATCAGCACACATCCCATCTTAGACATCCCGCAGAGCGAGAAGGTCGAGTTTGTTTTCAACGGAAAGAAAGTTCAAGGACATAAAGGCTACACCATCGCGGCGGCTTTGCATCAGGCAGGCTTCCCTGTTCACAGCCACAGCTTAGACGGGCGCAACCGCAGCCTGAACTGTGGTATCGGCAAGTGTGGCGCCTGCGAGATGCTGGTCGACGGTGAGGTGCGTCGCATCTGTGTGACGCTCGTCGATGGCATCAAGGAGGTGTACAGCATCGACAGCCATGAGGCAAAGGTGCCGGAAGTGCGTCCGCAGCAGCCCCATGAGGTGAAAGTCTACAAGACACAGGTGGCCATCATCGGTGCCGGACCTGCTGGTTTGGCTTGTCGAGAGCAGCTGAATGCTTTCGGCATCGACAATATCGTCATCGACAACAACGCCAAGATTGGCGGACAGTTCAACATGCAGACCCACCAGTTCTTCTTCTTCGAGAAGGAGAAGCGCTTTGGCGGAATGCGTGGCTTCGACATCGCCAAGACGCTTGCTGGCGACAACCACGAGGGCATTCTGCTCAACAATACGGTGTGGGGACTGCTCGAAGGCCGCAGAGTGGCCATCAAGAATGTTGTCACCGACGAGGTGGCGTATGTAGATGCCGACCATCTGGTGGTGGCTACAGGTGCTGTTCCCTTCATGCCTACGTTCGAGAACGACGATGTGCCGGGTGTCTATACGGCTGCTGTCTTCCAGAAGATGATGAACCAGGAGCATACGCTCTTGGGCAAGCGAGTGCTGACCGTGGGCGCAGGCAACATCGGCTACCTGACATCCTATCAAGGCATGCAGGCAGGTGCCACCATCAAGGCCATTATCGAGGCGATGCCTCGCGAGGGAGGATTCCCCGTTCAGGCCAATCGTGTGCGTCGGTTGGGCATTCCCATCATGACGGGCTATACCCTGGTGTGTGCCATTCCCAATGCCGACTATACCGGCGTGACGGGAGCTGTGATTGCCCGATGCGAGAACTTCAAGGCCATTCCCGGTACGGAAGAGGTCATCGACGATATCGACATCATCAATATTTGTACCGGCCTGATTCCCGACAATCAGTTGCTGGTGAAGGGGCGTGAGGTCTTCGGGCAGAACACCTACGGCGTGGGCGATGCCATCCGCATTGGCGAAGGTACGAGTGCTGTGCTACGAGGCCGACAGGCAGCATACGAGGTGGCGCAGGCTTTGGGCATCCGCTTCAACTACGACGGCTATCTTGAGGTGTCGCGACAGTATATCGACTCGCAGCAACATCCCATTCGCATCCTTGAGAAACCCAATCTGCCCACGAAGGAGCGCATGATGGCGAAGCCCTTCGTACAGCTCGACTGTCTCTATGGCTTCGCCTGCAACCCCTGCTCATTCAGTTGTCCGCAGGGAGCCATCAGTAAGCCTGCCACCAACACCACGCCAACGGTAGACTACGACAAGTGTATCGGCTGTATGCAGTGTGTCAACAATTGTCCGGGTCTGGCTATCTTCGGCTATGATACCGTCAGGCGCATCTGCTTCCTGCCCATCGAGTACGAGGTTGCCGAGGGTGCTGAGGTCAATCTCGTTGACAACGATGGCAAGACGGTGGGCGAGGGCATCGTGGCCAAGATTCTCCGTAAACCCAACAAGACCAACGTTGCTCGCGTGAACGTCTCTGAGCTTGGTCATGAATTCAGCATGACCGACATCAAGGGATTTATTGTGAAGAGCGATTCTTGTTCGAGGAGCGAGAATGGCAAATCGGTGCCAACGGGGAAAGCCAAAAGCATGGAAATGCATGAATGTAATATCGCTTCTCACTCCCCGCTCCCCGCTCCTCGAAAAATCTCCCCCTACGTCTGCCACTGCGAAGACATCAAGCTGGATCGTATCTTGGAGGTGATAGGCGACCGGAAGACCATCTCTGTAGATGAGCTGAAGCACATCACTCGTCTGGGTATGGGGCCCTGTCGGGGCAAGCGATGCATTCCACGTGCCCGTCAGGTTCTGCGCAGTCATGGAATAGAACTGGTGGGCGATGCTACGCCGCGTGTGCCTCTGTCTAACCCAGTCACCCTGGGCGACCTCTACAATGCTCACAACAAAGAAGTGTTCATCTTCCCCAAGATGAACGATGTGCGGCGCGAGCGCGTGGAAGTGTTCATCGCAGGTGGTGGTATCGCGGGCAGTGCGCTCTTCCGCTATTTCTCTGAGGCGGGCAAGCGTCCGGTGATGATCAACTACAGCCGTGGTGCCTCGTGGCGCTGCATTGGTGGTGGCCGTCCGGCCTTCTCCAATCCTGACATAGCCGACATAGCTGTTCACAACCACGAGATTTTCAAGCAGATGCAACAGGTGCACAACATCAACTACCGACTGACACACTATGTCAACCTGGTGCACGACGAGGCTACCTACGAGTCGCTCGATGCTTCGCGGGCGTGGAGCGATGCTTATATGGTGGAGCGCAAGGACTTCAAACGGGAGATTTCACCGCTCTGGGACGATAGCAAGGACACCTACAGCCACGCACTCATCACACGCGACTGCTGGCAGGCTACCCCCGGACGTGTCATCGACTTCATCCGCGGCATCGGTGTTGAGAAGGGCGGGCGCTATTTCGAGGACTGCGAACTGCTGCATATTCAGAAGGTGGGCGACCACTATGTGGCTTTGGTTCGCGACCATGAGGGTCACTACGTGGAGTACACCTGCGACCATTTCGTCAACGCGATGGGATGGGGAGCCGAGAAGTTCATCGACCAGCTCGACCTTGATACGGGTCTCTATCCTGTGAAGCATCAGGCTTTCATCACGCGCAGACTGCCCATGATGGGCCCGAACGGCGGACCGCTCGATATGATTATCGACCGTCGTCACTACAAAGGCTTCAGTGCCGTCTATGGTCAGCAATGGGGCCACACGGGCCAGATCATTGGCTGCGCCAGTCCTGATACTGATGCCTACGAGGCTCGGCAGAACATCAAGTACAACAGTAAGGAGTTCCTGGAGATTGTCAGCGAGATGTTTGCCGAGTGGATTCCCAACCTGCGCGAGGTGGGCTTCCTCGCTGTATGGGCCGGTCGCTATACCGAACCGCGCTATATCATCGATCCGGAAGTAGGTCTCTGCACGGGTCTGCGCGGTCACGGCTTCATGCTCGGCCAGTATCTCGCCAAGCTCTATGTCGACAAGTATCTGGGACGCGAAGTGCCTTCGTACATGGACGACCTCAAGATTGGCGGTAAGGGCCTTTCAGAAAATGCATTTAAATAATGATTGCATCGGAGGTCCAGACAACTTTAGTTGTGGTAGACGGCGAAATACTTGATAATCAGACAAATAAGCAGATAGAAAGTGAAGGGAGTCATCCGTTTTAAAGCAAGAGTGTGAAGGATGTGAAGGATGTTTTAGCAACTTTTTCTAAGAAATGTATTTACCCCGGGGGTAAATACATTTCCTATACGAAGTTTATATATTATCCTTCACATCCTTCACACTTAACAGAAAAATACCCTAAAATATTTATCCTATCTTTCTTATTACTAAGGAGTTAGAATGGAAGAAGGCTTAAAAAATAAATGATGACGGAAATCAACGAAAAAAATGAAGAAAAATAAAATGCCCCCAAATTCTCCGCCGTAAATGCCGTGTTTAGCCCTCGCAAATGACGTGTTTAGCTCACCTAAATGACGTGTTTAGCTCACCTAAATGACGTGTTTAGCCTGGCTATGTGCCCAAGGGGTGAAATTTCTTTTGTGCATTTCCGTTCCTTTATTGATCCATTATTTGTATAATTCAAAAAAAAATGAGTATCTTTGCATCGTCTAAATAGGCCGATTGGCAAATCATCATTACTAATCAAGGACAAGAATCATGCAAGAAAAATATAGCAAAATGCTGGGCATGCTGCTGATGCTGTTCATGACCGTCAGCGCTATGGCGCAGAGCCGAGTGTATAATGTGCTGGACTATGGGGCAGTAGGCGACGCTGCCACCGACGATGCAGTAGCCATCCAGCGGGCTGTAGACGAATGTTCGTGGCAGGGTGGGGGACTGGTGGTGCTGCCTGCCGGCCATACGTTTATGGCAGGCCCTGTGGAACTGAAGTCGAACGTAGAACTACGGTTAGAGACCAACAGTCGTCTGCTGGCCAATCCCGATGAGGCCATCTATCGGCTGAGTGCCTTCAAGGAGAATCGTGGCGAGGGCATGATGTGGCTCTGGTGCAAGGATGTGGAAAATCTGAGCATCACGGGAAAGGGCATCATCGATGGCAATGGCGTGGCCTTCATGGGAGCTGAGCTCGACGACAGCTACGAACTGAAGCCCTTGGCTGATCCAGCCTTCGATCCCAGGCCGCATGTGCTGACGCTCATTGGCGTGAAAAACCTGATTATACGCGACGTGACCATCTGCAACGGGGCCTATTGGACGGTGCATCTCGTAGGTTGCGATGGTGCCTTGATCGATGGCATCTCGCTTCTGAACAACCTGAAGATACGCAATGGCGACGGTATCGACGTGGATCATTCGCGCCATGTGCGCATTGCCAACTGCCACATCACCTCGGGCGATGACTGCATCTGCCTGAAGAACCGCCGCGAATGGCAGGAGTATGGCCCTTGCAAGGACATCGTGGTGACCAATTGCGTGATGGCCAGTCGCTCGTGTGCCATCAAGATAGGGAGCGAGAATATGGACTCCATCGCCCGCGTACAGATAGACAACTGCATCATACGCGACTCGAATCGTGGTATCGGTATCCAGAACCGCGACGAGGGAACGGTCACGGATGTGGTGTTTTCCAACATCATGCTCGACTGCCGTCTGTGGTCGGATGTATGGTGGGGCAAGGCCGAACCGATCTATGTGACCAGCTATCCGCGTGCCAACGGCAACCACAAGGATGCCAACTGGCGCTTCCCCAAGGGTGAGACGGTGGGGCGCTGTGGCGAGGTGAGTCGCATCTTCTTCAACAATATCGTGGCCACCAGCGAGAATGGTTGCTTTGTGGGTGGCGATACGCCTGACAAGGTAAACCATATTTATTTTGAGAACGTGAAGCTTTTCACGAAGAAGCAGACCGTCTACCCCTCGGGAATCTATGATCGCCGTCCCTGTCGCGATGAGGGCTTCGTGAAAGGCCAGCCGTATGGCGTTGTTGTGGAACAGGCTTCAGAGGTGCATACAGAGGGCGTAGTGTGCTTGGAGAATTGAACATGGAGGATGGAGAATACATGATGCGTTTCGAATGGAGTTTAAGGCATGGCTTGGCAGGCTTGTTCTTGGCCTGCATGGGTTTGTCGGCTTCAGCTCAGTCGGCTTTCATGGAGCGAATGCTCGACGAGGTGAACACTTTTACGGGGTCTGCACCCAGCATCACTCAGACAGCAGGACTCTTTGGAAAGAACTCAGAGGAGTGGGGACAGACCATTCCCGCCGTGCTGGAGCCTTACGGCATGAACTTCTGGACACCTCAGACGCGCGCCACAGAGCGCAAGTGCGTGGCTCCCTTCTATTATAACGACACGCTGTTTCAGGGCTTTCGCAACAGTCATTGGCTGGTGGGTGGCTGCACGCAGGACTATGGGTCGTTTACGCTGATGGCGATGACGGGCACCCTGCGCACCCAGCCAGAGCAGCGTGCCACTCGCTTCTCGCACGACTACGAAGTGTCGCATCCATATTATTATGCCGTTTCATTGCCCGATGAAGGGCTCTGTGCCGAAATGACAGCCACCTCTCGCGCTGCCATTTTCCGCTATTCTCTCACCTCTCACCCCTCACCCCTCACCCCTCAATCAAATCTCGCACCCCCACAGTTCGACCGAATTTGCAATGCGGTAGCTATGAGTGATAGCATTTGTAATGCGGAAAAGAAAAAGATCTACCTCATCCTCCAACCCAACAGCGACGAGGCGCAGGGCAGTGTGTGCATCGACCTCAGCAACCGCATGGTCACTGCCACCAACCCCGTCCATCGAATCTATCAGGGTTGGGGCGAGTCGGCAGGTTTCTCTGGGCATTATGCCTTGCAATATCAGGTTGAACCCGTAGAGTTTGGCGTGTTCGATGCCAATGGGGTCTATCCTGGAGAATCTTCCATCGCCATGAAAGAGGGCATAGGGGCGTATCTTTGTTTTGAAATCCCTGCAGAAGAGCCGCTGTTGGTGAAGGCAGGCTCGTCGTTTACCGATGTTCGAGGAGCCATTTGCAACCTGCAAGCCGAGATTCCCCATTGGGATTTTGAGCGTGTTTGCCAACAGCTGAAGACAGCCTGGGTGAAGCGTCTCTCGTTGATGGAGGCCGAAAGCACAGACACAACGCTGCTGCATAAGTTCTATGGCGCCTTCTACCGCGCCTCTTTCCTGCCCCACGCCATCAACGATGTTGATGGTCGTTACCCCGCCTTCGCCCAAGGTCCGACACCTCAAGAATCCTCACCCTCCCGCTCCCAGGGTTCTGCCTCTGGTTCCGTATATCGCAACAGCATTGCTACAAAAATCCTTTCCCTCTCCCCTGGCCAGACCCACTATGGCGACTACAGCATGTGGGACACCTACCGCGCTGTTCATCCGCTCATCAATCTGCTCACGCCCACGATAGGTGGCGAAATGATGCAGTCGCTCGTCCGCATGTATGAGCAGGGAGGCTGGCTGCCCATCTTCCCCTGTTGGAACAGCTATACGGCAGCCATGATAGGCGACCACTGCTCATCGGTCTTGGCTGATGCGTGGGTGAAGGGTATTCGCAACTTCGACATCAAGACAGCCTACCGCGCCATGCGGCAGAATGCCTTCGATTCGCCCAAGACATACACGGAATATAAGAATGGTATGGGCCGTCGTGCGCTGAAAAGCTATCTGAAGTATGGATATATCCCGATGGAGGACAGCGTGCCCGATGCGTTTCATCAGAAGGAGCAGGTGTCGCGAACGCTGGAGTATGCCTACGATGACTTCTGCGTGGCTCAGGTAGCGAAGGCTCTGGGCCATCAAGCCGACTATCAGGAGCTGATGCGCCGCTCAGAGAACTGGCGCAACGTCTTCGATGAAAAAACTGGATATGTAGCCCCCCTCACGTCCCCCCGAGGGGGGGGAGCCCCCAAGGGTAAGTCACAAGGGCATAGCGCAGTTGCAGCCTCCCCCCTTGGGGGGGACGTGAGGGGGGCCTTTACTAAGCAACCCTACATCACCGAGGGCGCCCCCTGCCATTACATCTGGTATGTGCCACAGAATCCCGAAGGACTGATGCAGGCAATGGGTGGCAAAGAACCGTTTGTGGCGAAGCTCGACTCGATGTTCACCTGTGGACGCTATTGGCACGGTAATGAACCCTGTCATCAGGTGGCCTATCTCTTCAATGTGGCGAATGAGCAGTGGCGTACGCAGAAATATGTGCGCCACATCATCGACACGGAGTATCTCGATGCTCCGGGTGGCCTTTCCGGCAACGATGACGCTGGTCAGATGTCAGCGTGGTTGCTGTTCGCCTGTATGGGCTTCTATCCCGTTTGTCCGGCTACACCTTATTATTATATAGGGTCACCCGTGTTTCCACGACTGACCCTCCATCTTGAAAACGGACGCACCTTCACCATCATCGCTGAAGACGTGTCAGCAGACAATATCTATATTCAGCGGATGACCCTCAATGGCCGCCCCCTCGCCCGTCCCTATCTGAATCATGAGGACATCATCCAGGGTGGCGAGCTGCGCTGCCAGATGGGGCGCACCCCCGTAAAATATTGAAGAATCCATGCATACAAATACCGAACAACTATCAATGATTGCAGACGGATGGCAGCACAAGGACACGCCGACATTCGAGGAATTGTCCACCTCCATCCTACAGACCCACCAGTCGGCACAGGCCAGTGCCATCAAAGCCGTCAACCAGATGGCTACGCTCCGCAACTGGCTCATCGGCTGCTACATCGTGGAATACGAGCAGAAAGGCTGTGACAGGGCTAAATATGGCGATAGACTGTTGAAACGATTAGAGGAGAGAGTAAATACGAAGGGACTGAACCTCACTCTTTTCAAGAATTCCCGCCGTTTTTTCTTGTTATACCCGCAGATAGGCGTCCTCTTTGGAAAAAGTCCGACGCCGTCGGACTTTTTGGATGGCAGTAAGGACCGTAACCCAAAAAGTCCGACGGTGTCGGACGAATTGGACAGACGAATTTGTGCGATGCCGTCGCACAAATTCATAACACCAAAATTTTATTGGCCAAATTATCTTTTTCACATCTTTGTGAAATCATGACTCAGGATGACCCTCTCGCTCGTTTTTTCTATGAAACAGAAAGCATCAAGGGTACTTGGTCTGTCAAGGAATTGCGCCGTCAAATATCCACCAACCTCTATTTCCGTAGTGGAGTTAGCCAAGATCCCAAGAAGATGCTATGTACTATCGAGCCTGAAGCAAATACGCCAGCCCTCACCATACGCCAGCCCTTTACTTTCGAGTTCTTAGGACTGAACGCAAAAGACGTTGTGACAGAGAGCGACTTAGAAGATGCTCTGATTGACCACCTGCAAGACTTCCTGCTCGAACTGGGCAAAGGCTTCTGCTTTGAGTACAAGCAGAAACGCATGATTATCGACGACGAATACTACTTCGCTGACCTCGTCTTTTACCACAGAATCCTGCATTGTAGCATTATCGTGGAATTAAAGAACGACGAGTTCAAACACGAATATCTTGGCCAACTCAACGCATACGTTTCCTATTACAAGGAGAACGAGATGCATCCAGGCGACAATCCTCCCGTCGGCATCCTGCTTTGTACCCGCAAAGGCAAGAAGATGGTGGAGTACGCCATTGCCGGCATGGACAACCAGCTCTTCGTCTCTACTTACATGCTCCAGCTGCCCGACAAGGCAACGCTTGAGAAGTTCTTATTTGATGAATTGAAATGAGAGTGTTAATATGATAATCGATAAAGCCCAAAACGGTTCCACTAAGAACGGAACCGTTCGTAAAGGCGCAAAGTGCAAAAGATGGTGGACAAGCAGTTTATCACCTTAGCTCCGACTGGTGTGGCAGCTATTCTGGCTGGCGGTGATACCATCCATTCGTTCTTCGGACTTCCGATGGATGTCTGCGTACCTGGCACGATGGGCAAGATAAAAGACTGACGAGCCGAGGGAACTGGTTGATGACTTCAATTCAGAAATCACGGATAAGACTTTCTTGCAAAAGCTGGCTGTAGCACGAGAGAAGTCACCAAAGGCAGTGGAGTACCTGCTTCGAGTGATTAAGAAGCAGGAATTCCAGAATGATTAATCGCTCTGTTTATTTTTATATGATTCCCATCAAGAATTATTGGGCCCAATAATGGTGTCGTCCTTTCCTGTAAGACTGAATTCCCCCCCATTCTAACTGTTTTTATAATGAACAAGTTCCTATGGTGTCAGTTGCCAGTCGATACCGAAAGGATTGTTGCTCAGTTGTATGACGAAGGGTAGGGCAGAGGCGGTGTCTATCCACATTTCAGCGCGGCTGTTGGTGGCTCGTACGTGGATGAGGCCGTCGCAAGGATCTTCGGAGACGCGTCGCCAGAGAGTGTTGTCATAGATGAACTCTCCCCTTTCCTTCAGTTCGTGCATAGCATCTAAAGAGATGAAGCCTATTGTGCCATCAACCGTGAACTGCTGTCCGTCTAAGGGTTGTTGCCAGCAGAAGTGGTCGGCATGCTCTACGACAGAGCGTGGCAGCCGATAGTGCGCTTCTTTGCATCGGATGTGCAGCGAATCGCCCTTCCAACCCATTGTCAGTGGCCACGTGCGGTATTGGCGGTGAAGAGTGTAAGAGATATTGCCCTCAAATACTACCCGAGTGGGGGCCTCATAGGTTTTGAGGCTGTTTGCATTTGCCGTCCCTAAAGAGGTAGACAGAGAAGCCTCCACTTCCTTCGGAGCTGATGCTGGGGTCATCTCAAACAGTAGCTCTCCTCCTCTTGTCAGTTCCTCATGGCTGATCCAGACGTGATCCAGTTTCTTGCCATTGAGCACGATGCTTTTCACCCTACTGTTCTTCTCTGAGAAATTCTTCGTCTTTACATGCAGACTCCCCAGTGTGTACTCTTTCACCATTGGAGCCAGCAGCAGATAGCGGTCAGTTCCGGCCAAAGGGTAGAGACCCATCATGTGGAAGGCAAGCCACGAAGACATCGCTCCGCTGTCGTCATTGCCAGGCAGTCCTGTAGGCGAGTCGTCGAAATGCCTGCTCACAATCTCCCTCACGCGTGCTATCGAGAGGTCAGACCGCCCTATCCAATGATACAGGCAGGGCGTCAGGAACGAAGGTTCGTTGGCCACGTTGTAGTAGCCACGCTCGAAGAAAGTATCGAGACGCTGGCGGAAAGCCTCACGTCCGCCGCACTGTTCGATAAGTCCCTCCACGTCGTGTGGCACACTCAGCGAATACTCCTGCGAGGTCGCTTCATAGAAGAATGTTCCCCACCAGGGCACATACCACGGACCCTCACGGATAATGGGAGTGTAGAGGAAGAGCGGGGCACGATAAGTGCTGTTATATCCATGATATTCATTCCCCCTCATCGGCACGCTGTCGAGCCATTGCCCGTCTTCGCTGCGTGGCATGATGAAGCCCCGAATGCCGTCCCATTCATAGTCTGTCCGCCAGAGATTCTTCCAATTCTCCGACTGTCGCATGAAGCGTTCGTGCAATTCGTTGTGGCCTAAAGTTTTGGCCACCTGGGCAATGCACCAGTCGTCGAACGCATACTCCACCGTCCGCGTGCCAGCTCGGTCGATGCCATAGGGCACGTAGCCCAGCGTGTTGTACTCAATGAGACCACCACGTCCCTCCTGTTCCTCGTTGCCACCAGGAGGCACATCCGCATCCTTCAGCATCAGTTGCAGTGCCGCCTCGTAGTCGATGCCTTGCAGCCCTTTCGCCAAGGCATCAGCGATGACTACCTCTGCATGACTGCCTCCCTGCGTCCGTCCGTTGCTATTGCCGCTTCGAGCATCAGGCATATAGGCGTCGTGCAGGCCAATATCAATGAGTGCCTTCACGATGTCGCGTTCGCGGTCAGAATCTATCAGTGTGATTAGTGGCAGAGAGGTTCGGTAAGTATCCCACAGCGCATAGAAGTCGTCGTAGTATGGTGTCGCTCTCCGCTCCCCGTTCCTCCCCCTTGAGGGGGAGTTAGAGGGGGTGATCCTCGTTCCCCGTTCCTCGCTCCCCGCTCCTCCCCCTTGAGGGGGAGTTAGAGGGGGTGTCCTCGCTCCCCGAATATCGTTCCACAACGGATTCTCTCCTGTACGATTGGAAGGCATGAGCATGGTGTGATAGAGTGCCGTGTAGAACATTCTTTTCTGCTGTTCTGTTCCTTCGATAGTGATACGGCCCAAAAGTTCGTTCCATTGGTTGCGGGTCAGAGCCAGTTGCTCGTCGAACGAACGGTCAGGGATGTTTCGCTTTGCCTGCAGTGAACTAATGAAGGAAATGCCTATTTTTAGGTTGATTGAGCCCCCTACGGCCTCCCCAGAAGGGAGAGAAAGTCGGGGGGCGCTGGGTGATGAGAAGCGCAGCCATGCTCCAGTCTTGCCTTGAGGGTCGTTCCACGTGAGCGTGTCGGCAAAGGGTGTATCGCTCATCAGACAAAAATAAACGGTATAGGCCCGTCCGTTGTTCCATCCGCCGCGAATGCGACTAAAGCCGCGCACCTCATTCGGACTGACGATTTCCACTTCTGATCCTACAAACTGCTGCGCTTCGCGTGCATTGGGAATGGGATTCTCTCCTAAGAAGAAACCGCAGTCGAGCATGAGGCAAGCCCCCGAAGCCCCCCCGAGGGGGGCTGTAATCCTATAGAAAGCGCAGCGCTCACTCGTGGTAATCTCTGTCTGGATGCCACTCTCGAAAGTAGTGCTGTAGTATCCGCAGCTCATCTCTTCGCTGATGCGCCGCTGCTCGTGGTTGCGTCCGCCCAGTTCACCCAAATAGGGTTGTATCAGAATGTTACCGTATTTCGGACCGCCCCCCGTTCCACTAACATGTGTCTGTGAGAACCCTGTGACCACCTCAGGCATAGGCAGCCAACCGCTGTTTGGCCTACAGGTGCAGTCAGGCCCTGGTCTCACCATGCCGAAGGGTGCTGCCGGTCCCACGAACACACGTCCTAATCCCTCGCTTCCGATTCGGGGATCCACATATTTACTCCAGTCGTCGGCCAGTATCGTCATCCAACTCATTGTCAGCAGGCCAACCATCAGGAATAGCCTTTTCACTTTTTCCATATTTCAATTCTTAAGTCCATCAGTTTGCAAAGATATTGTTTTTTTTCTAAAAACAGGTTTCTTGTTGTCAGTTTGTTGTTTTTTTTGAACAGATTTTTGGTGATTAGCCAAAAAAGATGTACCTTTGCAGCCGAAAATGAAGAGTGTTGCTTTTGCTTACACTCAGGGATAATGTATTATTCACTAAAATCAATAACAGTATGGACGACTATCCGGCGGAAAAAAGAGAGAGCTTCAGTAGAACGCTGAAGGATTGACTTCGTATCGCTGGAGTTCATCCTTCGGCATAGTTTACAACCACTCGCAGCCTATGCGGCTGAGAGCTAAAGAAGGATGAACAAATGAGAACATATTGGAACACGAACAATGGATTGAAGGCTCTGCCCGAGTGGGAGCCTAATTGTTGGATTCAGGTGACCTGTCCAACAGAAGAAGACCAGCAGATGCTGGAAGAGAAATTTCAGATTCCTGATTACTTTATCAGCGACATCAGCGATAACGACGAGCGCGCCCGCTATGAGTACGACGATGGTTGGATGCTCATCATCCTGCGTATTCCCTACGTCAAGGAGATTCGTTCACGCACACCCTACACCACCGTGCCGCTCGGTATCATTCACAAGCGCGATGTCACCATCACCGTTTGTTTCTACGAGACGAACATGATGCTCGACTTCGTATCCTTCCAGCAGAAACGGGCGGAGGGCTTTACCGACTATGTCGACATGATTTTCCGCTTGTTCCTCTCCAGCGCCGTCTGGTATCTGAAGCGACTGAAGCAAATCAGTACGCTCATCGACAAGGCCAAGAAGAATCTGGACCACGATGTGAACAACGAGTCGCTGATTGGGCTGTCGCGTCTGCAGGATTCGCTCACCTATTTCATCACCTCCATCCGTGGCAATGAAAACCTTCTGGCCAAGCTGAAGTTCAAGCTGCAAGTGGACGAGCTGGATGCCGACCTCATCGAGGACGTCAACATCGAGATGAGTCAGGCGCGCGAGACGACCAGTATCTACTCGAACATCCTGGAATCGACGATGGACACCTATTCCTCTATCATCAACAACAACATGAACCGCGTGATGCGTACCCTTACATCGGTCACCATCATCATGATGTTCCCCACGCTCGTGGCCTCTCTCTTCGGCATGAACCTATACACTGGAATAGAGGAGAGCCACTATGGCTTCGCATTGGCCTTGCTCATCTGCATCGTCACCAGCCTCATCTCGTGGATCATCCTGCGCTATAAGCGGTTGATGTAGTACGAGTGCTCCCCGCTCCTCGCTCCCCGCTCCTCCCCCTTGAGGGGGAGGTAGAGGGGG
>ERZ842401.1234-NODE-1234-length-37133-cov-8.139409_pt1 | contig 37133 bp, 39 predicted proteins | sample MGYA00521270_ERZ842401 | MGnify/ENA primary metagenome ERZ842401 (study PRJEB31892, sample SAMEA3878208) | bioreactor metagenome | biome: Moose rumen | place: Sweden | collected 2011-10 | study: EMG produced TPA metagenomics assembly of the PRJEB12797 data set...
CGGCTTGCCACAACGCCAGGCGACTTGCCCGCGTCCCGATTCGCAATGTCATTCCCCATTCCTCCTTCCGCATTCCAAATCGCCTTCCAGGCTTGAGTGTAAAAAGTTTCGGCGTCGGTGCCCGCCGAGGCGTTAAGATTCATCATTGGCATACGCAAGAGCTTGCGGACGATTCGGCGCGTCATGTGGTCGAGGATTTTGCGTTCGTCGTCGCTGAGGTTTGAAAGTTTTCCCGCCACGCGTCGCAGTTCGCGCAAACGCATTTGCTCCGCCCGTTCCGATAAGCTTGCCATGAGCGGCTGGAATTTTAAATACTTGAATCGCGCCATGACTGCCGCCGCGTCCTCTGCAACGATTTTTCGCGCCAACAATGCCTCCCGTTGCCGAGCCTGCAAATTTTTTTCCACCACCGATTCGAGGTCGTCGATGTTGTAGAGCGTGACGCCCTTAATCTTGCCGACTTCGGGGTCTACGTCACGCGGTACCGCTATGTCGATGAAAAATATCCCGCGCCCTGCCCGCCGCGTCATGAGCTGTTGCGTTTGCCACGGTTTTACGACGTAGTGCGGTGCGCCCGTGGACGTGATGATTATGTCGACGTGCGCCGCGCCCGTGAAGGCGTCCTCCCACGCGACCGCCACGCCGCCGATTTTTGCTGCCATTTCCTCCGCTCGCGACAGGTGATGATTCGCCACGAAGATTTTTTTCACGCCGTGCGCCAAAAGATGTTGCGCCGTAAGTTGAGCCATTTTGCCCGCTCCGAAGATTAACGCGCTCCGACCTTCCAATCCGCCGAGTTTCTTTGCCGCCAGCTCCACCGCCGCCGAACTCACCGATACCGAATTGTACGCGATTTTGGTTTCCGTCCGCACGCGCTTGCCCGCCGCTATCGCCCGATGAAACAGCGTGTTTAAAATCGTGCTCGTAGCCTGCGCGGTCTTTGCCATTCGGTAAGCCTCTTTGACTTGCGACAGGATTTGCCCCTCGCCCAAGACTAACGAATCCAAGCCCGCCGCCACCTCGAACAGGTGTTCCGCGCAGGTTTCGTCGTCGAAGTCGTACAGCAGCTTTTCGTCGACGCCGCCAATCAAGTCGTTCAAAAATTGGTAAATGCTCGCCTCGCAACCGTCAGCCGCCACCGCGTAAAGCTCGGTGCGGTTGCACGTCGACAGGATAACCGCCTCGCTCAAGCCGTCGTAGCCGTCCAGATTCTCCAGCCCGCGCCTTATCGCGTCCCGACTTATCGAAAATCGTTCGCGGACTTCAATCGGTGCCGTCGTGTGATTCAACCCCAAAACTTTTAAGTGCATGTTTGATTCGTTCCTCCAGCTTATCAAGCTCGCCGCGTCTCAAAAGCTCCCAAGCCTCGCGGTTTAAAACTTCCTGCCAAAAAATTTCTCGCGCCGCGTAATTCGGCAAGAGCCGCTTAATTTCACGCCGCCACGCGGAGATCATTTCCAAACTCGCGCCGAATTGCTCATCGATTTCCTCTTCCAACATCTGCCGAATAAATCTTGCGAACGCCGGCGAATGCGTACCGGTTGAAACCGTTAAGAGGAATTCGTCGCGCCTCAACGTTGACGGCACATAGAAATTGCCGCCCGCCACGTTCACGGCGTTGACTAAGATTTTCCGCGCTTGAGCCGCCTCGCAAGCCTGCCGATTGACTTTCAGGCTGTCCGTTGCCGCGATTAAGATAACTTCGTCGCCGAGCAGCTCCTCCGAAAACTTTGCCTGCGTCCAAGAAATTGCTCCGCGTTGAACCAGCTCCTCGACGCCCGCGCAGATTTCGGGGGCTATGACTTTGACGCGTGCGCCCGCCGTCAATAGCCCTAAGATTTTCCGCAACGCGACCTTGCCGCCGCCGACCACCACGCACGGTTTGCCTATAACGTCAAGGTTTATCGGGTAAAGTATCATTTGCATTGCCGCCCAATACATGAGCCGTCAAGAAAATTATCAGCTCGGATTCGGATTTGCTCTTGCGGTGATTTCGGAACAACGCGCCCAATATCGGCAAATCGCCCAGGAACGGGATTTTGCTAACCGACTTAGCCTCCTCCGCACCAATCAGTCCGCCGATAATCATAGGCTCGCCGTCGCGCACAGTTACGGTCGTATCCGCCGAACGCGTGTTGAAACGATAAGCCCCCACAGCCTCGACGTATTGCGGCGTGCTAACCTCGGTGTGAATCTGCGCGGTTATGGTGCCGTCGGCGTTGATTCGCGGCGTGTAGCGCAGGATAATGCCCGCGTCGCGATAAGTGATTGAATTCGTGACGGTGGAGTTGGTCGTCTGAATGGTGGGCACGGGCACCGAACTGCCGACGTTAATCACAGCCTCGCGCCCCTGCACGGTCGTAACGTTCGGGCGGGAAAGAACTTTTGCCTTGCCATTGGTGACAAGCGCGTTAATCTTCGCGCCGTAGTAAAATTCAAACGGTATGCCCAAAGGTCCGCGCCCGAATTGGATAATGCCGTGCCCCGTCGAATCGTTGGATTCACGCGTATATTCTTCTTTGTAGTAGCCGGGCGTGCGAATGCTACCGTCGGAATTGAAGGTCGGCGGCGTATAATCAACGTCGAGGTCGGGATATTGCGGGACGGCTGACCACATCCACTCCACGCCCAGATTTTTGGACGCCTCCTTGTCGACAGCCAAAATCTTAGCCTCAACCGCCACTTGCTTAAGCTCCACGTCGAGGGTAGCCAAAAGATTCTTGACGCGTTCGTACTCGGCGGGCGTCCCAAAAAGAATCAGCGCGTTGACTTCAGGATTGACAAAAACTCTGTCCTTGCGCGTGATGTTTTTAAAGTCGTTCGGGCGGCTGTCGCTGTCGTCATGCCACGTGTAGCGGTAACTTACGGAGCCGTCGGCGTTCCTGATGCGCGTCGTTTGGCTTGCCAGGCGTTCGGTATCGGGGTCGAGCGACATGATAACCGCCTCTTTTAAAGTATCGGCGTTGCCGTAACGAATCGGGAAAACGTAGCTTTGCATGACCTCCACGCTTGAAGCCGTCATGATGAAGACGCCCGCCTCGTCAAGCAGTTGGAGGCTTTTCGTGCGTGCTATTATGTCAAGAATCCTGCGCGGCTCGACGTCCGTCAGCGAAATTGAAATGGTGCCTTTGACCGAATCGTCGACGGAGACGTTTAGCCCGCCGGTTTTCGCCACGAGCATTATCGTTGCGCGGAGGTCGGCGTCGTGGACGCTAAGCGTCATTGGCGCGGCTTGAGCTTGCGCGGGCATGAAAAAAGCCGCCGATACCACGAGCGGCAGGATTTTCCTCAAGACCAATCAATTCAGCTCCCTTTTAACAATTAGAAATGTGGAAGGCGGAATGAGCAATGAAATTCCTAGTCCCTAGTCCCTAGTCCCTAATTCCTAGTCCCTAATTCCTAATTCCTAATTCCTAATTCCTACTTGAACTCGCTCGCCGTCCGCGAACGTCACGAATTCGGACGTTATGTCGACGATTAGCCGCCCGTCCAAATCTTCCCCGACCGTCTTGAATACGGTTTCCTTGCCGCGCAGGAACATCGCCGTTTTGTTTGCGCCGCTGATTGCCGTGCCCGTCAAGACGATTGGCTCCGTCGGCTTGGGCGGCTCGATTGTCGGTTCGGGCGGCGGTTCAATCACGACGGGCGGCGCAGGTTCGGGGATTTTCGGCAACGTCGGCGGAGGTTGCGGCGGCGGAGGCTTGGGCTTTTCCTCAAACGCAAACGGGTCGCCGATAATCAACGCGTCGGCATTTGCTCCGAGGACTTTTGTCACGCCGTCGGGGCTTTTCGTGACGGGCAACACTTTGACGGGCAAATCTTTCGTCAGCGGCGGCTCGTCAATCAGAATCTCTTCGCCGTCGGAGGTGTCGTCAATCGCCGCGAAAATTATCAACACCGCCAGGCATACGCCCAACGCGCCCGCACGAATTTTATTCTGCTTAAGCTCGTCGAGTTCGCGCCCCAAAAAATTTTTAAGTTCGTCCATGGTGAGCCTTCCGTAAAATTTTCAGCAGTTTATCATAAGCCCGCGCAGGTTTCAACCGCCAAATCCGCCGCCGTGTAGACTTTTCGGCGATTTTGATTTAAACTTTGGCGCAGATTTTCGGAAAGGACGGGATTACCGTGACCGATAAAATTTCGCGCAGGACTTCCATAAAGACGATCGCCCTCGCGACGCTTGCCTTGACAATGAATTTTCCTGTCGGCGACGCTCAAGCCGCCCGTCGGCAAATTTCGTTGGCACGCGCCCGAACCTTTGGAGCCGGGCAATAAGGAATTCGACGCCAAAAAGTTCGGTCGGTCGCCCATGCAAAGCGTTGAATCGACGGAAGCCGCCTCCCGCCTGCCGCAGAGCGAGGATTGTTTGACGCTCAACATTTGGACGCGTGGCGCGAAAAATAATTTGCCCGTTATGATTTTTATCCCAGGCGGCGGCTTCGTGGGCGGCGGCAACGGCGACCCCGATAACGTGACGATTTTCGGCGAAAGTGTCGGCTCAACCTCCGTTATGTTCCGGATGATAATACCGCCGAGTTCATGGCAAAGGGCGGTTGTAAAAATATGCGCGAGCTTATGAATAAACCTGCCGCCGAACTTTTGAAGACGTATGCGCAACTTTGCGAAGAGCGACCTTATTTGACGGAGATTGACTATTGCCCGACGTGCGACGGAAAATATTTGCCCGCTCAACCGTTCCGAGCTTTGCGGGACGGCGCGGCGCGTGATATAAAATTCCTGACCGGCAACACCGCCGAGTTCCATGCGCGGACTATCTTGAGTTTGCGAATCAGCCGGATTGGCGCGTCGGACAGGAATTGGCGACGGAATATCAATCGGCGTTCGGCGAGACGTATTTTTATCTGTTCAGCCAAAAGTCGTCGAATGAGCTTTTCGGCTCGTGTCACGCGCCGGATTTGCCGTTCGTCTTCGGCACGATAAACGAAGAATTTGACCCAAACTAATTTATTGGATTAAGGAGCGAAATTCATGGCAGAATTGCTGTACACAATCAAGGCTAACACGCCCAAAGACGAGGTGATTCGACTCTTGCGCGAGCACCCCGAAATAAAATTCGTTTCGCTGGTCGGCATAGACCTTGCCGGCAACGATACCGACGAGAAAATTCCCGTGCGCATTTTTATCAAGGACATCGACGAATTCTATTCGGGGCGAGCGGTTCAGACCGACGGCTCCAGCGTCGTCTTGCCCGGTATCGCCACGCTTAACAATGCCAAGGTTGATATGCCCGTCGACCCGACCGTCAACTGGTTCGTCGATTACAACTTCGAGCACTACGACACCGTCACGAACAATCCCGTCGGCACGCTTAGAATCCCCGGCTTTCTGATTCACGAGGGCAAACGCGTCGACAGCCGCGCCGTGCTGACCGATACCCTTGTCCACGTCAAGCGCGAACTGGTTAATCTTTTCCACAAGCACCCCGCCATTGACGGTTTGGACGTGAGCGGCTCGGAGATAATCGACATCGTGTTTACGTCGGCGACGGAGCTGGAGTTTTGGGTTAAGACGCCGCTTGAAGAGGCTTCGGTCGAGGAAATGAGCGCGGCGGAAATAATGCAGGAGCAATATTGGGAGCGGACGCACGGGGCGGTACGTTGCGCGTTGGAGCAGTCGATAATCGAGCTGGACAAATACGGCTTGCAAGTGGAAATGGGGCATAAGGAAGTTGGCGGGCTTAAGGCTCAAATCGACGAGTCGGGACACTTAACGCACGTCTGCGAACAGCTGGAGATTGATTGGAAATTCGCCGACGCTGTGCAAGCCGCCGATAATGAAATCGTCGTGCGGACGGTCGTCAAGGAAATTTTCCGCGCCAACGGTTTGGAGGTCACGTTCAAGGCTAAGCCCATGATTGGACTTGCGGGCAACGGCGAACACACGCACATAGGGCTTGCCGCCAAGACTGCGGACGGCAAAGTTCATAATCTGTTCGCGGCTAAGAATCCCGCCGAAGACTACATGAGCGCGGCGGGCTACGGGGCGTTGATGGGCTTGCTGAAAAATTACGAGGTTATCAACCCGTTTGTGAGCGCGACCAACGACTCTTTGAACAGGCTCAAGCCCGGCTTTGAGGCTCCCGTTTGTATCGTGACTTCGCTGGGAAATACGCCGCAAATCCCCGCCCGCAACAGGACAATCCTGGTCAGCGTGATTCGCGACTTGGAAAATCCTATGGCGACGCGCTTTGAGTTGCGCAGTTGCAATCCGTACACGAACATTTACTTGGTATTGGCGGCGTCGTATTCGGCGATATTGGACGGCATAAAAATGGCGGTGAATCACACAACGGGCGAACTTTTGGCGGAGCTGTCCAAAGAGGCGGGGCAGACGGGCTTTTACCTTGAACGCGACCGCGCCTATCGGAGCGAGCGTGACGTCTTCGAGGACTACACGCAGGCGGAGCGCGATAAATTATTCGGCAAGCCGCCGGCTACGGTCTGGGAAAACATGGAGGCGTTGAGCCTGTATCCCGACAAAGTTGCGGTAATATCGGGCGGCGGGGCGTTGCAAGAGCGGATAATCAATGCATTTCGCGAGGGAGCCTTGTTGCGCTGGAAGACGGAGCTTATTTCGCGAATCTTGCCGGAATTGCGCGGGACAGTGCGTAAGGCAAAAAAAATCGAGGCGGCATTCGTGACCGACCTCGACGCGTACAACTGGAATAAAATTTTCCAACTGCGTTCGGAATTGGCAAAGGATTCGATAGACGAAAAGTCGTTGTTCACGCGGCTGATAAACGCCTTGAACGCGGGCGAATACGAGCGGGCGTCGCGCTTGCAGGTGACGATTTACGACAAAATCGAGGAGCTGAAAGCCCTTTATGACGCCTACGAAAAAAATATCATTTAAAAGCCGTATTTGGGGAGCCGCAACTCATTTCCAAGTTGAAGGTAACTTAAACCCGGCGCAAACGGAAATGCGACAACGCTTTGGCAAAGAGGGGGACAACCTCCGCGCAAAAAAGACCGGTGATAAGCTCATCGGTCTTTTCGATTTTCGGTCAATATTTCTTGTTGAAGACGGTACCGCGCAACTCCGCCGCGCCAATCAGGTCATAGGAATGCACCATGCCCGTTTGACGCCGCGCCTTGTTGAGCCACGCCTTAGCCCGATAAATTATCTGCTTGTCCATCGGAATCATCTTGTCAATCAGAGCCTTGCACTCCGCCGAATCGCGATAATCGTTTTCGGGCAACGCCTTAATCTTGTCGAGGAGCCGCTCGCGCTGGTCAACCAACTCGACGAACAACTCATTGTCCTGCTGGTCGCTGAACTTTAACAGCTCCTCCGTCAGCTTGAAGTATTTCTGCCAAAGGATTCGCGCTTCCTGTTGAGTTTTATCCTCGGCGGGAGTATTTGACACCTCAAGCATAACCCTTGCCGCCTTCGCCCTCGTCCAAATCGACGCGATAAGTCTTCATAGCCTCGACCCAGGCGTCGCGCAACTCGGTGACAATTCCTTTAGCCTCGTCTATCTGCGCCAAGTCGCTCCGAATATTGCCCTCGACCAAACGGTCATAAATGTAATTGTACAGCGGGAGCAACTGGTGCGATATTTCGTAATCGAAATTCAGCGTGAGGCGAAACTCCGAAATTATACGCTGAGCGCGTTGCAACATGTTGTTGGCGGTTTCGTAGTCTTTCTTTTCAAGTGCCTCTCTGCCGTCGTCGATGAACTTCAAGCAGCCGTTATACAGCATAAGCGTCAAATGCTCCGGCGGCGCGTTCAATATCCGTTGCCGTCTGTATGCCTCTGCCGCATTTACCATAGAATCAACCTCCCGAAAATTTTATTAAGAGTTGCCGCCCATAATGTAGTTGAGTTGCGAACCCAGCTTGGCGAGCGCGGATTCCATTGAGTCATACTTTTTATAGAGCCGCTCCTCGAAGGCGTCCATCATCTTTTTGAAATTGCTCATTTTGGTCTGCAAGTTGCGCAGGAGATTGTTCAATTCGCTGTCTTCGGAGATGTCCGTTGTGGTGCCCGCACGCGACCTGATAGTTTTCAGCGAGCTTGTAAAAATATCGCCGAGCCGTTGTGCGACGCCGTTGCCGCTGCTTTCGTCGTTTTTGTCGAGCTTGCCGAAGACGTTGTAAACCGCATTGGGGTCGTTGGCGAGCGCGTTACGGAGCTTGGTTTCGTCAAGCGTCAACTGCCCCTTAATGCCCGTTGTCGAAATGCCCAGGCTGAATATCGAATTGTAGGTCATCTCTTTGCCGTCGACGTTTACGCTGTCGATACCCTTAACCTCTGTCGAAAGGGCGGTGCGCATTTTGGTGATAATGTTGCCGAGCGTGCTGTCGTGATAGAGCAGACCCTTTTTAGCCTTCTCCTCCCACTTTTCGACTTGCTCGTCCTTCATGGCGTCTTTCTGCGACTGCGTCAAAGGACTGTAACCCGTTTCAGGTTTCTCGTCGTATTTTTCATAGAAGCCCGAAAGCAACTTGTTGTAGTCCTCGACGAAACTTTTAACCTTGTCGACAATGGCGTCAACGTCCTGCGCCACGGTGACACTTGCGGAAGAGGCTCCTGCCGTTGCGTTGGATATGTCGTAAGTCACGCCGCCGACAGTGAATTTATTATTCGAGTTCGTGTAGCTCAAGCCGTCGATTTTGATAGACGCATCCGAGCCTTTTACTGAAACAGGACTGTTGTCGCCAATGGTGAGTGCGGAAACCGCTACAGTCTGAGTAATAGTTACCTCGTTGCCGTCATCATCAAGCACGGGGTTGCCGTCATCATCGAGTTGAGTAACTTCCACAGTTTTGGTGGTACCGTAAAGATCGCCGTCGCCGTTATAAAGTTCGCCGTCTTTGGACTGAAAGAAACCGAGCGCATTAAGCAGATTTTGAGCGTCGGGGTCGTCTGTTTCAATGTTAATCAGACTGTCCTCTTCGCCGGTTTTGTTCGAGTAAATGGAAAAAACGTCGTTGTCGGAGTCGTAGGTGGCTCTGATGTTCAAGCCCGCGCCGTTGATTTTGGTTGCCAGCGTGTACAAATTGGCACCGTTTTGAATTTCGTCATCAGTGATCTCAACGGTCTTGGTGTTTTTGCCGTCGCTTAAATCGAAGCGGATACCGCCGGCATAGTCTCTTTTATATTTGCTGAAGTATTCATCGTTGAATATTATATCCGTGAGCTTGCTGTTGCCGGAACCGTCCGCGAGTTTGTTTGTGCTGATAAGGTATGCACCGGTGGCGAGTTGGTCGACTTCGACCTTATGCGTCATGTTGACGGCGGAAGCGTTCGCCGAAACTTTAATCGCGTCGTTGGTGCTTGTTGCGGAGCGGGCGTTCATGTTGACGGACAACTTGTATTGCGAGAGCGTCGACATGTTGAACGTGTTGAGGTTGTTGTAAACGTCAATGAGGGCGTTTTTAGTCCACTCGTTTTTGGTGAACTTTTGCGCCATCTTGTCGTATTCGTTTTGCTTGCCGAGCATGCCGACCTTAACCATCGACTCAATATCAAGACCGGAGCCGGACAAGCCGTAAATTCCGTTGACACCCATGTTAATCCCTCCTTAGGGAGGCGCGGTTCAGATAGCCTTGTCGATGAACGCGCCCAGCCAATCCTTAGCTTTGATCATGTTTTCAATCATTTCTTCGGGCGGAAATTCCTTGATAACTTCGTTGGTCTTTTTGTCAACCATTTTGACGTTGAGCATATCGGCTTCCTTGTTGTACTTAAACTCGACGTCGCAGTTGATTTTGTCCATGAGGTCGTTAAAAACCTCGGTCATTTGGCTGACAGACGACTCCGACATTGTGCCGGGCTCCAGGCGACCTTCCTTTTCCTGCTGCTGTTCCTCATCCTTGGGTATCGTCAAGTCTTGAGGCTTTTGGTCGACGGGCTTCGGTTTGAGGTCGACGGGCTTAATCTGCGCGAAGTCCTTTTCGCTGATCGGTTTGCTATTCGGAGCCGAGTCCACAACGACCGCCGCAGTGACCATGTCATTCAGTTTCCCTACCATTTTAAACACTCCTTTGTTAAATGCGGTTGTCGGCAAAGTGCCTGCCCGCTAAATGCCCTTGTTGGGTAACGCATCATGTAAGTCGACGTCAAGCTTTTGCGCCGCCTTTTGATTTTCCTCTTGTATCGCACGATAGATTTCGCCGCGATAAATTTTTATGTCGCGTGGCGCGTCGATTGCTATGCGCACGTTTTCGCCCTGCACTTCCACGACGTTGATAATTATGTTGTCGCCAATCATTATTTGCTGACGAGGTTTTCTCGTCAAGACCAGCATTGAATCACCCCTCCTTTGCAGCGGTTTCGGGGAAGAGGCGGTGCTTTGTGGTGTAGTTGCTCTTTTCCAGAACGACCTGCTTAGCCTTCATGGTTTCGCTGTTGAGGACGATAGGAGCCAAGAGATTTGCCGTCATGTAGCGGATTGAGCCGTTGGGGATTGTGACCATGGTGTAGTAGAAAAGATTTTGGGGATTTTTAATGCCGAGTTCCTTAACCGTCGCGTCGTCAATCTCGAAGTTGTAATCGTTGAAGAACAGGAAAGGAATGGTCAGCAGGAACGCCAAATCCGGGCTTTTAATCGACTGCATGAAGTAATACGGGCTTTCTTCGTCGTAGGGCAGGATAACAAATTCATGCTCTTGCTCGAAGGCGGGGATACCGTTCTCGAAGTGAACAACTTTTTTCTCGTCAACCTCAATCTCACCAAACCTGCTGGTGTAAACTTTGAGCATATAGCCTTCCTCCTTGTGATTTGCCTGCGGAATGGAAACTGCCCCGACTTAAGCTTGAATGTCGTAATTGCCCTGCGTGACCCAATGGCGGATAAAGCCTCTGTTTTGGAGGTAAGTTTCCACACCGCCCGGCGTGTAGTTGATTCTTGCGCTCGGCGCGGTTTCAATATCGACCGAAATGTTGCCTGTATCCGGCTCGCCGACGACTTGACCGGGCTGACCTTGCATGGTGGGGTCGGGGATAAAGGTAATGGCGAAACGCACTCGCGCCGTATAGTTTGAGAACATTTCCGAACGGGCGTTTTGAGCAACATCGTCGCCGCGTCGTGCCGCAGTGGTGGCTTTAGTCCACGCCGTCTGCGAATGCCGCGAAGTTGCCGATTGAAGCTCCGAAAAGCCGCGTTGTCCCTGTTCGGCAGTCAAATCGCGCATCGTCCTGTGCCCGTAGGCGCGGCGGCTGGGGTAGTTGTTCAGCGTCAAGGAGGGTTGCGTTGCGCCCTTGTTTGCGCTTGCCTGACGATTGGTGCCGTGTACTTCGGGCTGAATTATCGCCGTTTCGGTGAAGCGTCCCCGCGTCTGCCTTATGCCGATTTGCGGCAACTCGTGTCGAGTATTTAATCTTGCTACCGGCATGGCTAATTTCCTCCTTTCGATAAAATTTCCTGCTTGCCGGCGAAAAATTACCCGTTACCTAATCAGCGCAGATAATCGGCGAGGGATTGCGGCAGAATTCGTCCGCCTATCGACAGCGACAGATTGTAAAGCGTCGTCATCTGCATGAGCTTTGTTGCCATTTTCGCAATATCTGTGCCGCTGACGTTGGTTATATCCTCGGTGATATTGTCGCTTTGACGTTCAAGCATGGTCTCCACGCTGGTATAGAGCTGTTGGCGTGCGCCGATACGCGTCTCCTCGACGACCATAGTCGCGTGCGCCACGTCGGCAACCGTCACGCCGTCGGAGGACATCCAAAGTATTTCGCAGTTATTGGTTTTTTCGCAGACGGTCAAAAGTTGATTGAGCATAGCCGTGCCCGAAGCCGTATTGCCCGACGCGTCGTTGTCGAAAATATCTCTGCCGAACATGCGCCCGCCCGTGGAGTTGACGGTATCGGATTCGGGGTCGACCGCGCCGTTGAGCTTAACCATGGAGATAAGGTTTTCGTCGCCGTTGTAGGTAACGATATTCTGCCAAACGGTTGAAAAGTTGTAGGTTTTGCCGTTAAGAGTGAAGCCCTCGACGCGGGAGGTTGTGCCGTTGTCGTAGGTGAAATTTGTTGCCGCCGTGGAGGGAACATCTGTTCGCCGTTGCAAAAGCCCTTGATTGGTGAAGGCGTCAGAAACTTTAAAGCCGTTGGGGGCGTCGGTCTCGTCGTAAATCGTCAAGTTGCCCTCGGTGCCCTCGCTGATAAGCCTTGCAGCGGTGGCGTTGTTTGATGCCTTAGCCGCTTCCAGCGTGGTGTAGCCGAGCGCGATCAACTCCTTGTAGCCCTTATCCATGAATTCTTTGGTATAGATGTCGCCGTTTTCGGTGTCGAGGTAGTAAGTATCATCGCCGCTTTTAAGCTCCAACATTTGGAACAAGTCCAGATTATAATCGGAACTGGTGCCCTTGAAGAAAGACGATTGGGAAACGTCGAGGGTTTTCGCCAAGCCGCGCTCGTAAATTTCGGTTGACATCTCGAAGGGCTTAGTCAAATCTTTATGCCCCGAAAACAGGTAACGGTCGCTCCATTGGGCGTTCGCCGTGGAAACCATTTCCTGCATACAGCCGAACATTTCCTTATAAATGGCGGCGTAGTCGTCTTCGACGTTATCCGAATTCGCCGCGTGGACGGATTTTTCCTTCAAAGTCTGCATGATTTCGGTCATGTGGATCATAACGTCATCGGAGTTTTTCATCCACGAGGACGCCGTTTTGATATTGTCGCGATACTGAGTATTTTCGCTGTCGTTGACGTTATAGCGCAAGAGTTTGGCGTAATTCATGGGGTGGTCGCTGGCGCGGTGCAGTGACGACCCGTCCGCCTGCTCAAACATTTTGGCTTGCTTCTGATAGGCGTTGTTGAGCGCAATGTTGTAGTTATACATGAATTGCATGCTGCCCATTCTTACACCCATATTGATTCCTCCTCCCTAATTCCTAATCAATTATCTGCCGACGACGCCCGTCGAGTTGACAAGACGGTCTAAGCATTCGTCCATGGCGTTAAGGCAACGCGAACACGACGAAAAGCCCTTTTGGAATTTAATCATGTTAGTAAGCTCCTCGTTCCAATCGACGCCCGCCGTAGAATCGCGCCAATTCGTTACCTGCGTCATGACGTGTTGCATAGCCTCATAGTTTACGTCCGTAGAGTAGGCATTGACGCCCAAATAAGACATAGATTCTTGATAGTAGGAGTTAATGCTCATCTTGGCAAGCAAGGTCTCGTTGACGTAGGAAGAACCGTCGCTGATTATGTTGCCCTCCACGTCGATTGCGTTGCCGTCCTTGTCGCGCAGTATGCAAAAATCCTTGAGCATATCGGAGTTGCCCTTGTTCGCGCTTATCAGCGTCTCGAAAGGGATATTAAACAGCTCGCTCATATAAACTGCGTTGGTGCCGTCGCCCGTGCGATTGTTCCAAGGCATATCCTCCCACGTGCCGACAATGTTGCCGCTGGCGTTGGTTGTCTCCACGTATTGCTTACTGGTCGCCGCCGCTATGTATCGGTCGCCGCGATTTTCGCTAAGCCGCGTATTCAGCTCCAATGCCGCAATTATCCGCACGCCGCTCAAGAGTTCGCCGCCCTCTTTATTGTTGGCATTGGTCGAATCGTCCGCCGCGTCGGGGTCGTACTTATAAACATAGCGATAATTAAATTCGGGGTCGTAGCGATACTGATAGCTCATGCCGTCCACGCCGTAAAAGTTAATGGTATCGGGCACGGTGTTGCCGTCGGAGTCGGTCTTGCTGTGACCGTCCATATCCCAGCCCTGCTTATGCTGTTCGTTAAAAGTCGTGAGCAGGAAGCCGGCAATGTCAGCCATGCTGTCGATAAAAGTTTTGTCCTCGGCAATGGCGTCGAGCCGCGCCTTGAGAATGCCGTTTTGCGGAATGAATACCGTATTGCTTTCGCGAATCTTAATGGTGTAGTCGGTGATGCCGTAGTCGACGCCGTAGACGCTGGAAGAAACGCCGTCGCTTATGTCCAGGTGCGCACGCGTGGCTCCGTTTACCAAAGTGACGCCGCCCGAATTGATTTGATACGCGCCGAATTCGTTTTCGGTGACGTGAATGTTCATGTAGTCGGAGAGTTTATCGACGACGTAATCGCGGCGGTCGCGCAAATCGTTGGCGGTCGCGCCGGTTGCCTCCTGCGTGACGATTTGCTTATTGAACGTGACAATTTCCGCAAGCATGTCGTCAATTTCGCCGAGTTCGGATTTGATGTCCTCGTATTCGGAGCGAATTTGTTCTTGGAGATCGGCGGTGGCGGTTTGGAGCAAATCGCTTAAATTCCTGCCGTGCTCTATAACTTGCTTGCGGAAGGAGGCGGTCGACGCCGTTGTCGAAAGGTCAACCCACGAGCGATAGAATTGGTTGATAGCCTCCTCTATGCCCAAATTTTGGCTGTCGTCGAAAACAGTTTCGAGCTTGTCATAATTCTTAGCCCGCGTCTGATAGTAAGTTTGCGTCGGATTTTCGTTGCGATATTGAATGTCGGCGTAAATGTCGCGGGCGCGTTCGACAGCCAGCGCGTCGACGCCGGTGCCGACCATGACGTTGCCGTAATGCCCCGGGCGTTGTTCGGCGTAAGTTGTTGCCAGCGTGACGGTTTGGCGCGAATAGCCTTCGGTGCCGGCGTTGGTGATATTGTGACCGGTGGTGTCCAGCGACATTTGGTTTGCCATGATGCCGCGCACCATCGTGTTCAGTCCTGCAAATGTAGCTCTCATATTCCCCACTTCCCCAATCCCTAATTCCTAATTCCTAATTCCTAAACATTAGCCTCGAACATGCGCCGCGTCCTTTGCGAATCGCGTTGAGCCGTCGCCCCGTAAGTTTCGCTTGCCGAGATTCGCGCCAAGATGTTCAAGCTGAACTCGACATAATCCTTGCCGTGTTGTAAAAGCAATTTAAGCTCCGCCACTTGATTTTTGAGTCGGAGCTGTGATTCGGAGGCTTTTTTAAGGAGTTTCTCTGCCACGCTGCGCTGAATGCCCTTTTCCTGCGCGGCAAGATATTCGGTAAAATTCGGCGCATTGACGCGTTTAAGAAAATCCTGCGCCCGTTGTTCGTTTTTGTTGAGGTCGCGCAATACCGCCTCGATTTTGCGAACCGGCTCTTGTACGTCGGGCGAATTGTTTTGCATGACGTTAATCAGCGCGTCGAACAGCGCGGGCAGGCAGGCGCACAATACCGTTTGCTCGCGCAGAATTTTAATCGCTTCGTCCATTGCTCAACCCTCAAGCCTTGAAGTCGAAATTCTTTTGGTGAGTGACGACACCCGCGCCCTTGCCCGAATAGGTCGGTTCGACGGTCGCGCCGCCGATTTTGTTCAGCTGACCTTGCACGGCGTCGAGGGCGCATTGAGCCAAAATTTGGTTGTTGTCGCGAACGGTAACTGCGCGGTCGACGCTTTTACTTAGCCGCTCGTGCAGTTGAATCAATTTTTCCGTCACGGCGGGCACGGGAGCCAATTTATAAAAATCGGTCGCCTTGGTCTGCTCGTTGACGTTTTTATTTGACTCCGACAAGCCGCGAAGCAATTCGACGCGCCGCTTTTCCAACCGTTGGATTTTGGCGGTAAGGAGCTGTTCCTCGTCGAGGATGGCGGAAAGTCCGCGCATATCTATGCCGACCAGAGCGTTGCGTTTGCGTTCGCCGAGGGCGGCTAAGTTGTCGTAGACTTCGCCGAGCTTGTCGAGAGTATCAATCAAATCCTGCCACATAGTCGCCGCCTCAATAACGATTCGTCAAAAGACTCAGCGCGATATTTTCCGCCGAAACGGAATATTGCCCCGCCGCTATCCGCTGTTGGAGCGCGGTTACTTTGTCCTCGCGAACTTCAGGCTCATTCTTGAGCTTTTGGAGCATTTCGCTGAACGTCTGCGCCTCTTTTGACGGCGTGAACGCGTCGCCTTTTTGCACGCCGCGCATTGCCGTTACCGCGTTGGTGTACCGCGCCGCTCCCACCGACGAATAATACTTCGCGGTCGAGTTCACATTGTTTACTATCATGACCTTCACCACCTGTTACCTGCTGTCCTTGCATAAATTTTTCAGTTTACCTTCCGTGTTTGTTTATAATATCGAAATATCTTTCCCTTGACTTAAAAGCGCGAGGAAATTTGAACTTAACTCCGAGTGAGGATATAATTAGCCGCGAGGTGAATTTATTGAGCAATCTTGAGAAAGCCAAAGAACGTTTGCGTAATTTGCCTAAGGATTATACTTACAGCGAGGCGCGACAACTTTTAAATCGGCTCGGCTTTGAAGAGCATATGCAAGGCAAAACGTCTGGGTCACGGGTCGGTTTTTATCGTGCGCGAGACGATGCTGTTATTTTGTTGCATAAGCCGCACCCCGGCAATCAAATGAGCGCGGGGGCAGTCAAGGCTTTGGCGCAATTTTTAACCGGCAAAGGCGATTTATAAGGGGGCGTTATTATGTTGGAGTATCGCGACTTTCAAACCAAGCCCGAATTCGACGGGCAAATTTATTTCGGCAAGCTCGAAGGCATTGCAGACCTTGTGACGATTGAGGCGGCGACTCTCGCCGACTTTGAGCGTGAATTTAAGCTTGCTGTCGAAGATTATTTGGCATTCCGTCAAAGTCTCGCGCCGCAATCGCAGGCAGGATAAGATTCGATATTAACCGCTTCGGCGGTTTTTTAATTTCCGTCGAAGGGCGTCGCGCTCAACTCCAGCTTGGGATTGTTGTCGCTTATCCACCCCAAAGCCCATTCGTTTTCGACGAGCAACACGGGGTTATCTGCGCGGTCGAGCACGAACATTCCCCTGTCGGCTCCGCGCAGGCTTGAAGGCGTAACCTTCGCGCCGTCATTGAATCTCAGCCAACGCGCCACCTCGAACGGCAACATCGTCATTAAAATATCGACGCCGTACTCCGATTTGAGGCGATACATCAAAACTTCAAACTGCAACGTGCCGACCGTCCCCACGACGTATGACTCGGTGCCCGCGCCAACTTGATTGAACAGCTGAATCGCGCCCTCCTGCGTGAGCTGGTCGATGCCCTTGGCGAATTGCTTGCGCTTCATGGTGTCCTTGGCCTGCACGCGAGCAAATTTTTCGGGCGGGAACGTCGGGAAGTCTTCAAACTTGAACTTGTGCGCGGCGTCGGTGAGCGTGTCGCCTATGCCGAATATGCCGGGGTCGAACAAGCCCACGATGTCACCGGGAAATGCCTCGTCGATTATCTGCCTGTCCTGCGCCAAGAATTGTTGCGGCTGCGCCAGCTTGATGAGCTTATCGGTCGGCGCGTGCCAAACCGTCATGTTCCGTTCAAATCGCCCCGAACAAATCCGTATGAACGCAAGGCGGTCGCGGTGCGCGGGGTTCATGTTCGCCTGTATCTTGAACACGAACGCCGAAAATTTTTCGTCTTCCGGCTCGATTATCCCGTCGCTTGAAAGTCTGGGCGCGGGCGGCGGCGCAAGCCTCAAATATTCCTCCAAAAAATTCTGTACGCCAAAGTTCGTCATTGCCGATCCGAAAAATGTCGGCGTCAAATCGCCCGCGTCAACCTTAGCCTTGTCGAAGGTCTCGCCCGCCTCGTCCAGCAACATCAAATCATCTTGGAGCGCGTCGAAGTTTTCCCGTCCGATTCGCACGATAACTGCAGGGTCGTCCGCCGCAAAGACTTCAGACGCCCGCTCCTTTTGCCCGTGAGTGGTATCCTCGGCGAACAGCTCAATCAGATTCTTTTGGCGGTCGTACACGCCCAGATACTTGCCGTCGGTGCCGATTGGAAAATTCATCGGGTAAGTCGGAATGCCCAAAACTTTTTCAATTTCGTCGAGCAGGTCAAGCGGAACTTTGCCGTAACGGTCGAGCTTGTTGATAAACGTAAAAATCGGTATGCGACGCTCGCGGCAGACTTTGAAGAGCTTTTTGGTTTGAGCCTCCACGCCCTTAGCGGCGTCCAGAATCATAACCGCGCTGTCGACAGCCATAAGCGTGCGATAGGTGTCCTCGGAAAAATCTTGGTGCCCCGGCGTGTCGAGGATATTGATTCGGCAGCCCGCGTAGTCGAATTGCAAAACCGAACTCGTAACGGAAATGCCGCGTTGCTTTTCAATCTCCATCCAATCGGAAACGGCGTGACGTTGCGTCTTGCGCGACTTAATGGAGCCGGCAAGGTGAATCGCGCCGCCGTAGAGCAGAAGCTTTTCGGTCAGCGTCGTCTTGCCGGCGTCGGGGTGCGATATGATTGCGAACGTCCGCCGCTTGGTAATTTCTTCAGTCAATGTCAAGGTTTGGCAGCTCCCTTCCAAAATTATCTGCCCGCAAGTTTAAATTACTTTACGCGTCGTGTCAAAGCAAAAATCCCCTCCGCTCGTCCGAAGGGGATTTAAATTTTCGTTTATTGGTTAAGGTTTGGGCTTGCCGCACTCCGCACAGAATTTGCCCTTGTTGACGGCGCCGCATTCGCATTTCCATTCGTCGCTGACGGGGCGGGGCTTGCCGCATTCCGCACAGAATTTGCCTTTGTTGACAGCTCCGCACTCGCAACGCCACTCATTGACGACGGGCTTTGGAGCACCGCACTCCGCGCAGAAATTCCCGCGATTGTCCTCGTGCCCGCAAGCCGAACATTTCCACGTTGCCGGTTTTTGCTGTTGAGCTTGAGCCGCCTGTTGCTGTTGCTGAGCCATAGCGTACAAGTTGCCCGCGTTAATGCCGCCCGTTTGAGCCGCCATGCCCATGCCCATGAAGCCCGTCATTGCTCCCGCCGTATTGTTCGCCGCCGCCTGCATTGCCGAGGCTTGTGCGCCCGTAAGGTGAGCCGCCGCCATTGCCGGGTTGCGGAGTGCGCCGTTGCGTTGCATCTCCTTAATCATCTTGGCATCTTCTTCGCTCGCGCTGACGTTTGACACGCCAAACGATACGATTTTCAAGCCGCGCAATTCGCCCCATTTTTGGCTGAGGACTTGATTGAGCGCGTCGGCGATTTCGGTCGTATGCGCGGGCAAAGCACTGTAGCGGATACCCATCTCCGAAATTTTGGCGAAGGCAGGTTGCAACGCCGTCATGAGTTCGGTCTTAAGTTGCGCGTCAATCGTCGAGCGTTCGTAAGTCTCGGTGACGTTGCCGCAAACGTTGGTATAAAAAAGAATCGGATTGACAATCTTGTAGCTGTAGGAGCCGAAGCACTTAATGGCGATGTCAACGTCAAGCCCGATGTTGTAGTCGACGACGCGGAACGGAATGGGGCTGGGCGTGCCGTACTTGTTGCCGATAATCTCCTTGGTGTTGAAGTAGTAAATACGCTCGTCGCGGGCTGCGTCGCCGCCGTAAGTGAAGCGTTCCTTCATGGCGAAGAAAATATCCTGGATATTCTCGACGATAGTCTTGTTGTTGTTGAAGAGGCTCGGCTCGGTGGACTTGTCGTAAATGTATTCGCCGCTGTCGGCGCACAGGTCGATAACCTTGCCCTGCTGGACAATCATCATACACTGCCCGTCGTTGACGGAAATTTTGGAGCCGTTGGTGATTATGTTGTCGTTGCCGTCGTTGGAACTCCAACTGCTTGATTTGCGCCTATGCCCCTTGGCTACGAGCACGTCGGACGAAAGGCTGTCGCAATAAAAAAATTCCTTCCATTGGTCGCCGAGCACGCCGCCCGCCGCCGCCAATGCCGCTTGAATCAATCCCATAATAATTCCCCTTTCCGATTAAACGGGTACGCGATTCTCAATCGCCTTGGCTAATGTTAAGCTGTCGGTGCCCGCGAAGTCCGCGCCCACTGCCAAGCCTCGCGCCAGCTTTGTGACCTTGACGCCCGCCGGATTAAGCAACCGCGATATGAACAAGCCCGTCGCGTCGCCCTCCACCGTCGGCTCAAAGGCGATTATCACTTCCTCGACTTGTTCGTCGCCCACGCGCTTTATCAGTTCGCGCAGACGAATATCATTTTGCGATACACCCGCCAACGGAGAGATTAGCCCGCCTGTCACGTGATACTTGCCGTCGAAGGTGCCGGCGCGTTCAATGGCGTCGAGGTCTTTGGCATCCTTGACAACGCAGATAACTTTGCCGTCGCGCCTGTCCGAGGCGCAGATGTCGCAGATATTTTTATCGGCGTCAATCGTGTTGAAGCAGATTTCGCAGGCATGCGTATCGAGTTTGACGGAGCGAATCGCCGCCGCCAATTCCTCCACGTCGTCGGACTTCATGGCCGCTATATGATAAGCAAGCCGAGCGGCAGTTTTGGTACCGACGCCCGGCAATTTGGTAAGCGACTCCACCAGAGCCGCCATTGCTTTTGATGACATATTACGCTTTGGGTGCTCCGCCGCCCAGGAACTTGCCGATAAGGTCGCCCATATTGCCAAGGTTGCCGAAGTTGCCGCCCAGCCCGCCGAGGGCATTGCCCGCGAACGACGCCATGTTTGCATTTATTTTTTTATCCATTTCGGCGTTGGCGGCATTGACCGCGCTCACGACCAAATCCTCAATCACGCTGACTTCCACGTCTTTAAGGAGGTCGGGCGAAATTTTTATCGCCTTGACGACCTTTTCGCCGTCGACGGTCGCGCTCACGACACCGCCGCCCACTTGAGCCGTTGCCGTTTCCTGCTTGAGCCGCGCCTTGTTTGCCTCGAAACTTTGTTGCAATGCCTGAGCCTGTTTGAGTATCGCGTTTAAATCGAATCCCTGTTGTGCCATTAAAAATCTCTCCTTACTAATCTTTGAGTTTCTCGGCGTCGACAGCTTCAAAGGTTTGCATCGCGCCGAGGAGATTTGAGCGAGCGGGTTCGGGCATGTTATTGAAAATCGGCGGCGGCAGATTCTTATCGACGACGGTTAAAATTTTCACCGCACGCCCGGCAATCTGCGCGGTCGCCCGTTCAAACGATTGGCGAATTTCCTCGAACATATTTTTAAAAACGTCGGATTTAAAGCCCAAAGTCAGAGTATCGCCGCTAAAGCTCGTTACCACGGTTCTGGTAAGGGAATAATTCAAATCGCCGCCCTCCTCGCTCAAACGATTTATCACATCATAAAAAATTTTGCGCCCCGCGTCAAGATTTTCAGTCGGCGCGGCAACCTGCGCGGCGGCAGTCGGGACGGCGAATGTCTGAACGGGCGCGGCAAGTTTCATGAGCGTCATTTCCAAAATAATATCGGGAATGCCGGAGCCGTACATTTCGGCGGTCGCCTTGCGCACGGCGTCGATTATGTTGTCGAGTTCGGCGAAATTTTTCCCGCCGTTGCCGAGCAGTTCAAATTCAATATCGCGGAGGCGCGTTATCAGAGCCTCGGCAATGACATTGGCGGCAAGCCCCGAACGAAAAGCCTGCGTCACGGCGCGAGCAACCGCCGCCCTGTCTTTAGCCCTAATCGCCGCGATTATGTCGTCGAGGCTTTCGTCGGAGATGAGTCCGAGCGTTTCGTTGACGTTGGCGAGCGTGATTTCATTATCCACCATAGCGTAGCACTGGTCGAGGTAAGTCAAGGCGTCGCGCATGGAGCCTTCCGCCAGCCGAGCGATTTTCTTTGCGGCGTCTTCGTGCAGCGTCACGTTCAAGCGTCGGGCTAACGTCAACAGATACGGCGCGATTGTCGTTTGCGGTATCAGCCGAAAGTTGAGCACTTGGCAACGCGAGCGGATTGTCATGGGCACCTTGTTGAGTTCGGTCGTCGCCAAAAAAAATGCCACGTTGGGCGGCGGCTCCTCGATGAGCTTCAGGATTGAGTTGACCGCCTCGAACGACAGCATGTGAACTTCGTCGATTATGAACGTCTTGACGCGGGCGCGGAGCGGCGCAAGGTAAGCCGTCGACAACAAGCGCGTCACGTCCTCCACCGAACGATTGGACGCGGCGTCAAATTCCACATTATCGGGCGAGGAGTCGAAGGCGCGGCAGGATTCACATTTATTGCAAGGGATTTCTTTCCTTTCCAGCGAACGCCCTGCCGCTTGCGCCTCGTGCACTCTGTCGCAATTCATAGCCTTGGACAGCAGTCGCGCCGTTGACGTTTTGCCGGTGCCTCGCGTCCCGACCAGTAAATACGCATGAGAAAGCCGCCCGCTTGAAATTGCCCGCGCCAGAGCGTTGGAGATGTGTTCCTGCCCTATCAGGTGCGAAAGCGTCTTGGGTCTGCCGCGTGTATATAATGCCTCGTATGCCATGAGTTTTTCCTCCTATCGCCGTAAGCATAAAAAAATCCCCCGCGAATTGCAAGGGGAAAGTTCATTCCGTGTCATTTCACCGCCGCCGCCGCGATTTTGCTGTAGCCGTTCCAGGCGAACAACGCCTCCTTAGATTCGTCGGCAAGAATTCTTTTGATGTCGCAGATGTGGTAGAAATGGTCGCCCGTCGCGAGGAATTGATTCAAGCTCACGACGAAGGCAACTTGCGACTTGGCAACCTTGTCTGCCGCACGACCACTGACCTTGCCGCAATACAACAGCGCGTTGCAGATTTTCCCGCTCGGCACGGCGAGGATTGCCTCCTTGACGACACGACAGGAACGATACCGGCGCGATATTCGTTGTCCCGTCCGGCTTGAGCGTGCACACTGCCATCAGCGGTTGCGGCGAAGTCAAATTCATCGCCTGAGCAAATTCAATTTCCTTCACGTCAATCACTTCCGAAAAAATTTTCAGCCGTCAACGCAAGAACCCGACCTCAATCCGAAGCTGCGCTACAATAACCTCCCGTTGCTGCGTATGCCCTGGCGGGATTGTCAGTACAGTTAGTGTTCGGCGAAACCAAGTCCCTGCGTTCACGGCTGACACCGTAAAGCAGTATGGCGGAGAGTGAGGGATTTGAACCCTCGGTGCGCTATCAACGCAACACACGATTTCCAGTCGTGCTCCTTAAGCCGCTCGGACAACTCTCCGCGACGTCGCGTAGTTTATCATTCAACCCTTTAGCTGTCAAGAATTTTTTAATAATCGACGGGCGGGATAAAGATTCTGTTTATCGGCATGTCGGCAGGCTCAAGCGTTGCGTCAGCCTCGCTCAATTCCCCTCGCGAACGATTGATTATCTCCGCGTTGTGATTCCGCGCCCATTCCAATATCGTCCGATAAAAATTGTAGCGCACGTCCTTGCGCGGCAAATTCCTATTCAATCTCCGCGCCGCCAAAAAATTTTTTTTAATAATCGGCGGGCGGGATAAAGATTCTGTTTATCGGCATGTCGGCAGGCTCAAGCGTTGCATCCGCCTCGCTCAATTCCCCTCGCGAACGACTGATTATCTCCGCGTTATGATTCCGCGCCCATTCCAATATCGTCCGATAAAAATTATAGCGCACGTCCTTGCGCGGCAAATTTCTCAAATCCAGCGGCTCGCCCGACGTGTCTTTATCAAGCTCCGCCCACGTGTCGTCCAAATCCACGCGCTCGACGACCTGAACCGTCTCGTTCGGCAAATCGAACTTGAGATAATCCGCCCGACCCGCAAGCCTGTCGTAGCCCGCCGTCGACAATTTCCGCCAACGCCGCTTTTGTATCACGTCCTCAATCTGAATATTGTCGTACATGCAAACCGTCGGCACCATCAGCGTATTTAAATCCAGCGTCCCGTCAGGGCGTATCCGATAACCCATTTGCCGATAGTTGAACCAGTAATTGGCTCGCGGCGTCGACTGCACCCACATGTAAATATCCGTCGGCACATCGGCTATTATGTCCCCGTCGTCCTCCGCGGCGAAGGTCGGGCTTGCCGCCAACATTATCGCCGCCGTTATCAGCCCTGCCAAAATTTTTTTGAAGTCCATAGAGTTCACCCTTTCGGCTTGGCGACGTCGACCCAACCCGCGCTGTTGATATAGCGTTCCAGCTCGTCGATTCGGAAGCGGGCGCAACTCTTATCGTTGCCGGCGGCGGGATATACTACGTCGAAACGTTTAAGCGACGCGTCAAGGTAAACGGGCACGCCCTCGTTGACGGCGAACGGACATACTCCGCCCACCGCGTGTCCGATTAAAGCCTCCACCTCGTCGACGGGTATCATATTCGGGCGGGCAGCGAATTGCGCCTTGAACTTTTTATTGTCGATTTTCATGTCGCCCGACATCAGAATCAGCACGGGCTTTTTGTTCACGAAGACCGAAATTGTTTTGGCTATGCGCCCGACCTCGCAATTAAGAGCCTGCGCGGCAAGTTCGCTCGTGAACGTCGACTGTTCAAACTCGATCACGCGTTCCGGCTCGCCCAACTCCGCGAAATATTTTCTGACCTTTTCTATCGACAAGTCAATTCCTCCTCGTAATCATATCAATAGCCGTAAAGAATCAGCCGCACCATTTGCCCCATCTCGGATTTGTCGGAATAGGACAGCGGCGGGCGGCGCGTATTATTTGATTCAAGCTCGGCTCGCGTGTCGTAAGATAAAATCTTCGACGCCAAAACCTCATAGGTGCGTTGCGCGTGATTGATTCGCACGTCGTAGGTATACATGCGATTGAAAACCGCTTTGATAACCGCCATGCGCACCGCGAACACGGAGCCGCTTTCCGTCTTAATGCTGTCGGCGTCGTAGTAGTAGCCGGTATCGCCCATTGCGTCGATAAATTTCAAATCCTCCGCCGCGCAGATTGAACTGCTTAAAATAAAAATCGCCGCGAAGGTCGCCAAAAATTTTTTCATATTTTAAAAATCTCCGTGATAAAAGTTCTTAACAACTCCTGCATGACCGTAACGTTCAAGAGCAGAGCCTCGGCTTGCGGGCGCAACTTCGTGTAGTGGAAGGTCGGATTATGCGCTACCGTGAAGTCCGTCGGGTAAGCCGTCGGCTCGAAGCCGCACAGGTTGAAGTTGAGCATTGCGCGATTCATGTGGAAGGCACTCGTCACAAGCACGGGCTTTGTAAAAGAACGCTCGCGCAGGATTTGGGCGGAGTAGCGGGCATTTTGCGTCGTGTTGACGCTTTTGGTTTCGGTTAGGATTTTATCGGCGGGGACGCCCAACGACTTGAGCACCCGCGCAGATATTTCCGCCTCCGCGCCCGAATCGCTGTAGACTTGCCCGCCGCTGACCAAAATCGGCACGTTCAAAATCCGTTGCAACCTGACCGCCGTCAACAGCCGATTGGCGGGACTGGCGCATAATGCTCCCACTCCGTCAACGTCGGGCACCTGGCTTATCGCGCCGCCGCCCAACAAGACGATTATATCTGCTCCCGACGATTCAATCTGCGCGGGCGGTGTGTGAAGTTCTTCGAGCCACCCCATAAGCCGCTCGGCGACCAGGCTCGTGCACAGCAAGTAGAATATCAGCGTGACGAACAGCACCGCGATTGAAAGTTTCCTGTCGATTCGGAAGAGCTTGACGCTCAACGCGATTAGCAGGAGGACGAAAATCCCCGGCGGCAGAATCCAACTTGCTCCGAACTTCAATAAATACACCAACAAAAAATCCCTCGCTCGATTGAGTTTGGGCTTATGATACAACAGCGGCGGCGAAATTGCAATTCACGCACCAAGCCGCAGGAATTTCTCGCGCAGGTAATCCATCATGGAAAGTTGCTCGTCTAAAGTCGCGTTGCCGCCAAAGTTTTCGGTAGTGGAAGAGTTGCCGCCGATTTGCCCGATAAGAGCCTTGGCGGAGGCGTTTTTCAAAATCTTCAAGATTCGCTTACCTACATCAAGTGCGACGCGTGGATTTTTCTCTTCAGCGAGGGCGATGCGATAAAATTCGGCAATGCCCGCCAAAAGTTTGCCGGCAGAGTTCAAAGAGGCAGCCCGCTTGCCCGCTATGATTTTCACGTCGGGGCGCAGGTCGGCGCGATAAGTTTTCAACAACACGTGCTCAAGCAGTCGATCGACGCCGATAATATATTCCGCCCTGTGCAAGCGGCTATGGACTTCGGCGGCGGGCATATCATCATAAGCTATCGAGTGGAAAGAGATTTTGTCGACGCCCAAAGCTCGGCACTCTTCGGCGAGCAGCTTGGTGTAGGGCAAAAGATTGTTGAAGACGCAGACCTCCGCGCCGGCGGGGATTCGCGCAATGTCGAGGAAGAATTTCGTCGTGGGGTGAAGGTCGAAGACGAACAGCTTATCGGCGGGCACCACGCGAGATAACTTTTCGGCTTGAGTGACCGCGCAGACGCAAAAAATATTTTCGGCAAGAGCTTTAACCTCGTCGGTCGTGGCGGTGACGATTGGGATTTCCGCGCCGAGGAAGGATTGAGCTACGGATTTAATCTCTTCGGCAATGAGCGGACTTGAGCCCGCCGCCGTCAATTTAAGTTCAAGCATTTACTCGGCTCCTTTCTCCGCCAGCTCCAAGAAGGCTTCGGCGGCGTGCGATAAACGGCGATTGCCCTTGCGAACCAACATCAGCTCAACTATCAACGGCGGCTCCAACGGTATCAGCGTCAAGTTGTCGTCGGATTCGGCGAGGCTGTCCGGTAATATCGTAATGCCAAATTCTTCCGCGACAAAGTTTTTCACGGTCTGAACGTTAGCCGACTCCAAAACGACGTTCGCGCCGGGCAAAAGCTTGCCTACAGCCTGCCGATATGCCGCGTCGCTTAGAAAAATAAATTTTTCGTCCGCCAATTCTTCAAGCCGCAAAACATTTTTCCTGCGAAACTTATGCCCGCGTCCGCAACAGATGAAGAATTCCTGCGCGGCGATTTTCTTGTAAACGAGCACGGATTTTTCCTGCGCAGTCCGAAGAAACGCCAAATCCAATTTGTTTTCGATTAACATGCCCTGCAACGTCGCGGTATCGCGTTCGGCGAGCTGTATCGTTATGTTCGGGAAACTCTCCATGAAATTTTTTAACAGCTTGACGAACGGACGAACCGCGCCCGTCGCCGTCAGCCCTATATGCAGGACGCCGCTCTTCAGATTTTTTATCGCGTGAATTTCCTCCAGCGTGTTCGATATGCCCGCCATGAGTTGTTCGACGTGCGCACAGAAGATTTTCCCTTCCGCCGTCAAGAGTGCCTGTTTCTGATTGCGGTCGAACAGCTGAATGCCCAGCTCGTCTTCCAGACTGCGTATCGCGTTCGTGACGGCGGGTTGAGAGACGTAGAGCCGCTCCGCCGCACGCGTGAAGCTGTTGACGCGGCTCACCATCAAAAAATATTCCAACTGCCTTATCTCCAAAAAAATCGCCTCCTTCGCCGAGATTGTAACACCTCCGCCCGACGTTGGCTTATAACAGAATCGAATCAAACGATACGCCAAACTTATTCGGCAACGTAAAATCTGCGCGGCGCGGCTTAGACATTTTTTTTGCGGCAACGTTGCAAAGCGCGGCTTATCTTTCGATAACAAGGCGATATTTCACGGCGCGGAGATTTTTTGCTACCATTGCCCCAATAAAAATAACAGCGACTTGAAAGGGGATTTTAAAATGGTTATGCCGTCCACCGCAATCGACAGCCAACTTCACGGTTTTCTGTTCAGTACCGACGAAATGCGCGAAACTCTCAGCGACCGTGCTTGGGTACAAAAATGGCTCGACACTGAAGCCGCTCTTGCCAAAGCTCAGGGCGAACTCGGCGTTATTCCGAAGGACAAAGCCGACATCATCAACGAATACGCCAAAGCCGAACTGCTCGACATTAAGGCTATCGGCGAATTCTTCAAAAGCTCGATAACGATTGTTCCGCTCCTTAAGGAGTTCAAAAAGATTCTGCCCGAAAACGCCGGCGAATACGTTCATTGGGGCGCGACCAGTCAAGACATCGTTGACACGGGCATTGTCCTCCTTCAGCGCGACGCCTACCAAATCATTCTGCGCGACATGAAAGCTTGCCTCAAAGCCTGCCTCAAGCTCGCCAATAAATATCGCTCGACGCCGCAAGCAGGGCGCACCCACGTCGTCCACGCCATACCGATAACTTTCGGCTACAAGGCGGCTGTTTGGGCGGACGAACTCGGTCGTGACATTGAACGCCTGGAAGCTATGGCACCTCGCGTATTCGTCGGGGAAATGGCGGGCGCGGTCGGTACGCTTGCCTCTCAGCCCGAAAAAGGGCTTGAGACGCAAAAGCGCATGTTTGAAATTTTGGGGCTCGGCGTCCCGACTATCGCTTGGCACGTCGCCCGCGACAATCAAGCCGAATTCGTTACCACGCTGGCAATCTGCGCGGGCACGCTCGGCAGAATCAATCACGAAATTTTCACCCTGCAACGTTCGGAAATTCTGGAGCTCGAAGAGCCGTTCTTTATGGGCAAAATCGGCAGCTCCACCATGCCGCAGAAACGCAATCCCGCCGTCCTCGAAAACGTTCTCGCCGTGTTGCGCAACGTCCGCTCTATCGCGCCGGCTATCGTCGAAAGCATGATCAGCGAAAACGAACGCGATTGGGGCTGTTTCCTCAGCGAATGGGAGGCTATCCCGCGTGCGTGTCACCTTATGGCGGCGGGCTTGGCTAAGTCTAAGCACATCCTCGAAAATCTTATCGTCTACGAAAAGCACATGGAGCGCAACCTCGACCTGCAGAAGGGGCTTATCGTCAGCGAAAACGTCATGATGCACCTCGCGACGAAACTCGGACGCATGACCGCTCACGAAATCGTTTACAAGGCGGCTATGGAGTCTTACGAAAAAGAAATTCCGCTTAAAGCCGTGCTCATGAAGACGCCCGAAGTTACGGCAGCGTTCACGGAGGCGGAAGTTGACTTCATGGTTGACCCGCATAACTACGTTGGTCTCGCGCCTGTATTTGCCGACAGAGTCATCGCCAAGTACGACAAGTAAACCGCAAATTTCAGACAGCAACCGGGCAGTTCGACCTGCTCGGTTTTTGTCTAAGGAGGGAAAAATCATGGACGCCGGCAAAAAGAAACGTTTCGCGGCGGTGATAATCTTCGGGCTGATACTCTGGTTCTGCCCGCACACAGAGGCGATTACCGAAGTCGCTTGGCACCTGTTCGCCATTTTCGCCGCGACGATTTTAGGATTCATACTTCAGCCCATGCCGATTGGTGCGGTGGCATTTATCGGCGTGACCATGGCGGCGTTGACGGGCGTCGTTACCGTCGGCGTGGCAATTTCGGGCTACGGCAACAGCACTATCTGGCTTATCGTTTGCGCGTTTTTATTGGCGCGGGCTTTTATCAAGAGCGGGCTCGGGCGGCGCATTTCGTTCCTAATCATCAAGGCGATAGGCAAATCCTCGCTCACGCTCGGCTACGCGATAACCCTCGCCGATTTTGTCATGAGCCCCGCCACTCCTTCAAGTACCGCCCGCGCAGGCGGCATCATCTAAGGAGGTTTTATCATGGAAATTATCTATCGCGACGAGCCCGGAGCACCGGGCAACGGACGTGTGTCTGTGATTAACGAACAGTATCAGCAATTCAACGGATACATTTATTCACGTGACGAAAACGGACGTTACTATCGCAAATTTAACAAACGCAAACATTATCTGCATCATGACGTTTGGCGGTTTCATTTTGGCGAGCCGCCGCATGATTGTTACGTCATTCACCGCGACGACAATAACGCCAACAATGACATTGAAAATTTGATGCTTATGGAAAAGCTTAAATTTTTCAAGAAACGTCATGCAAATGTTAAGCCTAAAGAAACCGTTTGCGAATGGTGCGGCAAAAAGTTCACGTACACAACAGCCGGGCGTCCGTCTCGCTTCTGCTCAGACTTTTGCAGAAATAAACACAATCGAGCGCGTTACGAAGAAGAACGTCCTTGCGTCATTTGCGGCAAGCTGTTCAAGACGTACAAATATCACCCCGCGCAGACATGCTCGAATGAGTGCAGATTGGAACTTTGCAAGCGGTTGAAAGCGGAACAGTGAAGTCGGGCTTTATCAAGACGGTCTCGACAATGGCGGGCGACGCGATTCAATCGGCAGGCTTTTCGTGGCTTATGGCGTTCATGATTCTGATTTTAATCTATGTCTATTCGCATTACGGCTTTGCGTCAGTCTCGGCTCATATCAGCGCAATGTACGCGGCGTTTCTGTCGGTGTCGGTCGTGGTTGGGACGCCTCCGCTTTTGGCGGCGATAGCGTTTGCGGCTCTGTCGAATATCATGATACCGTTGACGCATTACGGCGGCGGCGCGGCTCCCATACTTTACGGCGCGGGATTCGTCACGCAGGGCAAGTGGTGGCAACTCGGATTTATCATGGTTACGGTCAACTTGGTTATTTGGCTCGGTATCGGCAGCCTCTGGTGGAAAGTTATCGGGCTTTGGTAAAAAATTATCCCCCTCCAAATCGGAAGGGGATTTTTTATTTGCTTAAGCGTTTAGGTCGTCTTGATTTTAAATGAGGCGTCAATCTCCTCAAGCGATTTGCGTTTGCTCTCTACGCCGAGGCTCAACACGATAACCGAAATAATCACGAACACCGAGGCGAACATCACGAAGATTGAATTCATCTGCGCACCGCCCACGAGCAAGACGCCCACGAGCATTGGCGCGATCATGCCGCCGATACGCCCGAAGCCGGCAGCCCAGCCCGACCCCAAGGCGCGTATTGCCGTCGGGTAAAGTTCGGGGGTGTAGGTGTAAATGACGCCCCACGCGCCCAGGTTGAAGAAACTCATAGCCGCGCCCCACATCAGCAATTCGTTAGCCGTCGCCGCATTGCCGAAGAAATACGCGCATACGCCCGACATCAGCAGGAAGCTCGACAAAGTGTAGCGACGCCCAATTAAATCGACCAGCCATGCCGCCGCGAAGTATCCCGGCAACTGCGCCAGCGTCATTATCAGCACGTACTCGAAAGTCTTGACGACCTCGAAGCCTTGAGAAAACACGATTGACGGCAACCACATAAATATTCCGTAATAGCTGAAGACTATGCCGAACCACGCCAGCCACAACATCAGCGTGCGCACGCGGAAAGCCGGTTTCCACAGCGTGAACACGTTGAGTTTGAATATCGGCGTCGCCTCGTCGACAAATTCTTTATCGAACGGCTTGCTCTCGACGCCAAGCTTTTTCTCCAGCGTTAAGATTATCTGCCGCGCCTCGTCGACTTTGCCCTTGCTGAGCAGATAGCGGATTGATTCGGGCATGTGCAGACGAATCAGAAAGACGTACAGCGCGGGCAATGCGCCGATTATGAACGCCACTTGCCAGCCGAATTGCGGTATCAGCAGATAGGAGATTAACGCCGCCACCAGCCAGCCGACGCCCCAGAAACTTTCCAGCAAGACGATAAACCGTCCGCGCAGATTGGAGGGCGCGTATTCGCTCATGAGAGTCGCCGCCACGGGCAATTCTCCGCCCAAGCCGAAGCCTACCAAAAATCTGAACACCAACAGCGATTCGTAGCTCCACGCCACCGCGCAGAGTCCCGTCGCCACGCTGTAGAGGATGACCGTCGCCGCGAAGACGTTTTTGCGCCCGAATTTATCGGCAATGGTGCCCGCCAATACCGCGCCCAATGCCATTCCGATTAAGCCGACGGAGCCAATCCAACCGACTTGGTCGGGTGTCAAGCCCCACTCCTTTGCCAAAAGCGGCAACACGAACGAGATTAAGCCCGTGTCCATGGAATCGAACAGCCAGCCCAGCCCCGTCACGACCAACAGCTTGTAATGGAACGAGCCGACCGGCAAATTTTCAAGCCTTTCAAGTATCACTGCAAACACTCCTTAAACTAAGCAGAGGAAAAATCAAACGGCTTGAATTTTATTTCACATGCAGAGAAATTGCAAGCCTGCCGATAAATTTAGTTGCCAATGCCCGCGCCGTCCTGTAGAATGAGGGCGCAGTACAAGGATTTACTACGAATCAGCCAAGGAGGCGATTAACATGGATTTTGCGGTCATCGGTAAAATCAGCACGTATGTCAAGCAGAAAAATCTGACGTTCGCCGCTAAGCACAAAATCCGAACGGGGCAGGTGCTCACCAACGCCAACGGCAACTTGCTTTCGGTGAACACTTCGGCGTTCGATAAGCTCCGCGACGTGTCGAAGATTGCGGCTGACAAGGCTAAGCAGATGAAACTCCGCCGAATCAAGAACAAGCTCCTAAACGGGAAGAAACTTTCGGAGGACGAAATGGGCTTCCTGCGCGTCAACGACCCGAAGACGTACAAGAAGGCTAAGCACGCCGAGGAGGCTCGCGAGGAACTCAAGGCGGAACTCAAAAAGGCGAAATCCAAAGACGAGGCGCAGGAGATTATGGCGCGGGCAATGGTCAAGGCGTCGTCGGCGGCAATGGCTGAACTCGGAGCCTTGGGTCAAAGCGGCGGCATATCGACGGGCGGTAGCGGCGGCAACTCCGCAATGCAGGCGGGCGGCGGCGAGGCTTTGCAATTCGGCGGCGGCGGCGAGGCTTTGCAATTCGGCGGCGACACAGCAAATATTTCAAGCGACGAAGTTTCGGCGGAAGGTGACATTACCGGCGCAGAGGCTCAATCGACGGGCGACACTCAAAACGCCGACAACACCTCGAACGACAAAATTCACGGCACGCAGGGCAAGGACGACGACGCCAACACGCCCGAAGACATCATGGAGAAATATATCATGACGATTCGCGCCCTCGAAGACGAATGGGCGCACTTCACCAAATCCAAGGAGTACAAGGATTTGCCCGAACACACAATCGACGATACGGCGGCTATCAATAAAAAAATCCGTAAGCAAATCGCCGCCCCCAATCAAAAATTCTTGGAGGCGATTGCGCTCTATCGCAAGAACATGCTTAAGGCGTTCGATTAAACTTATTTGCAATACAAAATCCCCGGCGGTCTGCTGACTGTCGGGGATTAACATTTACGACAGGAAAGGCGCGGCTAATCGCACGAACAACGAACCTAAGCTGAAACCTTCGGCGACGCTTTCACGGGCGATAAGCGGCACCCTCGCCACGGGTTTGCCGTCGTAGCGCAAGACAGCCTCGCCCAAAACTTTGCCCTCGTCAATGCCGCGTTCGGCGTCGACAATCCTCGGCAAATCGTAGGTAACCTTTAACAGATTCGGGTCTTCGCCCGCCATTAGCGGAAAGTTTAAATCACGCGCCGCGCCCACACGCAAGGTAGCTTGCTTGCCGCCGCGAACGAAAACCGTTTTCTCGACGCGCTCGCTGACTATGCCGTCAACCATGCGGACGCGCTCAAAGCCGTAGTTGAACAGACTTTCCGCGTCGTCAAAGCGGGTATCGTGGTCGGTGGAGCGCATAACCACAGCGATTAGTTCAATCTCACCGCGTTTGGCACTAGCCGCAAGACAGCCGCCCGCCGCTCGCGTCCAACCGGTCTTGATACCGTTTGCGCCCTTGTACTTGCCCAAAAGCTCGTTGGTGTTGTTAAGCTCAGCCCACTTGTCCTTAGGATAAATCCAGCGAATCGACGTGCGGCGCGTGTCGACAATCTCGCGGAAGGCGTCATTTTTGAGGCAGTAGACGGCGATACGCGCCATGTCGGCGGCGGTGGAGTAGTGATTGGGGTCGGGCAAGCCGTTGGAGTTGGCGAAGTGCGAACGCTTGCAACCCAGAGCCTTAGCCTTGGCGTTCATCATATCGGCGAATCGTACTTCGCCGCCCGCCACGGTTTGAGCCAAGGCAACCGCGCCGCCGTTTTCGGAAACCAGCATGACGGCGGTTATCATATCGCGTGCGCTCACGGAATCGCCGGTTGACCAATCGAGCGTATTGTCCTCGGTCGTTACGGCGTCGCGTCCCATGACGATTTCCTCCGTCGGGTCAAGCTTTTCCAGCGCGAGGATACACGTCAGCATTTTGGTCATAGAGGCGGGTTCGTGCGGCGTATCGGCGTTTTTTTCGCAGATGATTCTGCCCGTCGACGCCTCGACCAGGATTGCCGATTCAGCCGCCAATTTCGGTTCGCCCGCCGCATAAGCGATTGCGTTCATTGCCAAAGCGACGCCAATCATTATCGCCGCCAAAAGTTTCTTCATGCTTACAACTCCGTATCTGAAAATTTTTGGGCATTATAACATGTTTCTGTTGCGGGGGGAATTTTTTTTGCCTATAATGCCGCCGATAAAGGAGGAGATATTTTGGACAGAATACGAACACGCTTCGCGCCCAGTCCGACGGGCTACATGCATATCGGCAATTTGCGGACGGCTCTTTACGCCTATTTGTTTGCCAAGTCTCAGGGCGGCGATTTCATTTTGCGGATAGAGGACACCGACCGCGCCCGCTACGTCGCCGACGCCGTGGAATTTATCGAACGCACGCTTGCCGCCGCGCAGATTATCCCCGACGAAGGTCCAAATCACGGCGGAGCCTTCGCGCCCTACGTTCAGAGCGAGCGCATGGACATTTACAAGAAGTACGCCGAGGAGCTGGTTGCGGCGGGGCACGCTTATTACGAGGAAACCGAGCAAGGTACGGCGATTCGCCAAAGGATGCCTCGCACGGGCGAAACGACTTTTTACGACGTGCTCCACGGCAACATAACAATCGCCAATTCCGAGCTGGAAGACCAGGTGCTCCTCAAAAGCGACGGTATGCCGACGTATAACTTTGCCAACGTCATCGACGATCACCTTATGGAGGTTTCGCATATCATTCGCGGCACGGAGTTTATCACGTCGACGCCCAAGCACGTCCTGCTTTACGAATTCTTTGGCTGGGAATTGCCGACGTTCATACACCTCGCGCCGGTCATGGGCAAAGCTCCCGACGGCACCGTTTCCAAGTTGAGCAAGCGTCACGGGGCGACGGGCTTTCACGACTTGATTGACGCGGGCTATCTGCCGCAAGCCATTACCAACTACGTCGCGCTGTTGGGTTGGAGTCCGAAGAATTCTTGCCAAGAGATTTTTACGATGTCGGAGCTGATTGAAGCTTTCAGTCTCGACGGCTTGAGCAAATCGCCCGCCGTGTTCGACTACGCAAAGCTTGATTGGATGAACGGCGAATATTTCAAGGCTATGAGCGACGCCGCCTTTGCCGAGATTGCCGACGCTTACCTTGCCGACTTCGACGCGCCGCGCAAAGTTTTCCTGGCAAGCCTGTTGAAAACCCGCGTCGCCAAGCTTTCCGAAATTCCCGCGCAGATTGCCTTCCTGAAAGTTTTGCCGCCGTTCGACAGGGAATTGTTCGCCAACAAGCGCAACAAGGTCACGCCCGAAAAATCGGCAGAGATAATCGCGCCCGCGCTTGAACGCCTTAAGCAGGTCGACGATTGGACGCTCGACACGCTCAACGACGCGATAGCCGCGCAGGTCACCGAATCGGGCTTAAAGGTCGGGGCGGTCATGTGGCCGTTGAGAATTGCGCTGTCAATGCAAAAGGTCACGCCCGGCGGCGTCACGGAAATTCTTTATCTGCTCGGCAAGGATACCTCGCTTGAACGACTTAACGCCGCGCTGAAAAATTTGGCTTGACTTAAAGACGCCTCCAAAGTTTAGAATCGTCACGATAAAATTTTTGGAGGGATTTTTATGCAGTATGTGAAGTTCGGCAACACAGGCATGGACGTTTCGCGCATTTGCCTCGGCATGATGAGCTTCGGCAAGCCCGGCAAGGAGAACGGCGTCTTTCCTTGGGCGTGTGACTACGACGACGGCAAGGCAATGTTCAAGCGGGCGATTGAGCTGGGCATTAACTACTTCGACACCGCCAACGTCTACCAAATGGGCACCAGCGAGGAAATTACCGGTCGCTACATTAAAGACTTCGGGCTTGACCGCGACGAGATTGTCGTTGCTACCAAGGTTAATTTTGAAATGCGCCCCGGTCGTCCCAACGGCGGCGGCACTTCGCGCAAAAACGTCATGGCGGAGATTGACCACAGCTTGAAACGCCTGCAACTCGATTATGTCGACGTGTATCAGATTCACCGCCTCGACGCCGCTACGCCCATGGAGGAGACTATGGAGGCTCTTCACGACGTGGTTAAGGCGGGCAAGGCGCGTTATATCGGCGCGTCAACAATTTTTGCTTGGCAACTGGAGCGTCTTCAAAATATCGCCGATCGTCACGGTTGGACAAAATTTGCCTCGCTTCAGCCGCAGTATAATCTGATTTACCGCGAGGAAGAGCGCGAAATCTTTCCGCTGTGCACGGATAGGAAAATGGCGGTAGTACCGTGGTCGCCGTTGGCAGGCGGACGTTGCGCTCACCCGTGGGGTACAAAGACGGCTCGCAACTCGGTCGACGAAGTATCGCCAATGGTCTGGGGCAATACCGACGCGCAAGATAAAATCGTCGTGGACAATTTGGAGCAGGTCGCCAAAGAAATCGGCTATTCAATGGCGCAAACGTCGCTGGCGTGGATGCTTGGCAAGCCGTTCATAACCGCGCCGATAGTCGGAACAACCTCCGTCAAGCACATAGAGGAGGCGGTTTCCGCGCTCGACATTAAACTCGACGAGGAAACAATCAAACGGCTGGAAGCTCCCTACGTGCCGCACATCAAGACGGGCGCATTTTAAGCGGAGGCGATAACATGAGTGTTTTTGAGAATCTGCGCGGAGGCAAGCCGTATCACATCTTCGACGAGGATTATAAGCGGGAGGCGCACGGCGAATTTAAACGTTGCCGCCACCAGTGCTGGCTGATTAACTCGACAGACCCCGACGATGCGCAAAAGATTTGGGAGTTGGAGTGCGAACTGTTCAACGGGAACTTTGACGCGACAAATTTCTTGACGCCGCCCTTCCAAATCGACGCGGCTTGTCGTATGTTCCTCGGCAAAAATGTCTTCGCAAATCACGGGCTTACGGTCATGTCGGTCGGCACCATTACGATTGAGGATGGCGTCATGTTCGGTCCGGAAGTCGGTTTGTTCACGGTTAATCACGAGCCGAAAAATATTCGCGTCATCATGACAAAGGAAATTGTTATCAAGCGCAACGCGTGGATTGGGGCGAGGGTGAACATTTTGCCCGGCGTGACGATAGGCGAAAACGCGATTGTCGGCACCGGCTCCGTCGTCACGAAGGATATTCCCGATAACGCCGTCGCCGTCGGCAACCCTGCGCGGGTTATCAAAATTATTGATTGAACTTTCGGAGGACGGGCGATAGCTCGGCGCGTGGGCGCGGGCAAGCACGTCGTCTTGGGCGATTTGAAGATTGAGGCGGCAAACGCGGACTTTGAGACTTCAAGTGTCGCCGTCGGCAACCCTGCGCGGATTATTAAAATCATCGAATGAACTTTTTAGGAGGGGTTGGCAAATGAAAGACGTAACAGTTTTAATCGGCTCCGGCTCAATCGGACAGGCGATAGCTCGGCGCGTGGGCGCGGGCAAGCACGTCGTCTTGGGCGATTTGAAGATTGAGGCGGCAAACGCGG
>ERZ842401.1236-NODE-1236-length-37071-cov-47.426383_pt1 | contig 37071 bp, 51 predicted proteins | sample MGYA00521270_ERZ842401 | MGnify/ENA primary metagenome ERZ842401 (study PRJEB31892, sample SAMEA3878208) | bioreactor metagenome | biome: Moose rumen | place: Sweden | collected 2011-10 | study: EMG produced TPA metagenomics assembly of the PRJEB12797 data set...
CGGCGAAGCCGGAAATGATTTTGCGGTGTCAAGCAACTGCATCCAAATATCTATCTGATGTGCGAGTGATCCCGCAAGTGCACCGGTTGCTCGCCGTGTTGTAAATACAATATATGAAAACTCGTCGGATGTCAAGAGAAATGTTGTTGGATGAGATTGGAGAGCTGCTGAATATTTTGCGAGAGCTGATTAATGGATCGGTCGAGTCTGAAGAGGCAGAAGAAGCAAATGGCGGCAGGGACGCCGATGTTGGAGATTGCGCCGAGCAATAATTCTTCCATGAAAAAAAAACACCTCCTGCTAAATGCCGAGAAGAGATTTTTGATAAGCGATGGGGCCGGAGAGGATCCAGAATGCGGAGCCGTTGTAAAAGAGGCGATACAAGCCTTTAGCGAGGCAACTGCCGTTAGTGGATATGAGATTGCCGTCTGCGGTGTAAAAAGGCTTTGCGCCGAGGCTGTTGATGTTGAGAGTAGGGCTGTTGGCGGTATTGGACGTGCCCAGATACCATGTAAAGTGTGCCCCGGCATTGAGCGCGGTGCAGTGATTGAGCGCGGCGGTTTTTGCGGCGGTTGCGGCGGCTTCGGAGCTGGAGATATTTGGCTGAACGTAGCCGCGCTGTTGATTGAGTCTCTCGTGAAAGAGCTTGGGGCCTGCGATGATGATGATGACCCAACCGGAAGGGTTGTGCCAGCTCGGGTTTAAGTAAAGAATGTTGCAGAGATAAGTCCCGGAGACGAGGAGGTTGGCGGTGACCTTGGTGCCGAAGGTGCTCATGGTGGTGTAGGTCTCGGAGAAGAGCCAGTCGTTGAGCATGAAATGCATTTTAGTGCCGTTGAGCGTGGCGGTGACCCAGTCGCTGCCTGTATAAGTGTTTGGAACGTCTAAATACATCAAGAAGGTTTTGTAACGAGTCAGCTCGAAGTTTTTAGTCTCGCCGGCGAGTACGAACTCGCAATCGTAAGAATTGATCTGCCCCGAGGCGTTCTTTTTGATGCCGCCGGCTTGGAGCAAGGGGGTGTGGAAATTGCCGTCTGCGCAAAGGCAATCGCAGATGTTTGCGCCCGGGATCGTGGGGTAGCTTTTGAGCTTGTCGTATTGGTCGGACTCGCAAAGCCCGAGATGTTTGGTGGCCATGAATCAGTCCTCCCCTGCGAATGCAATGACGGCGATCGACTCGTCCTCGGAATTGAAAAACACGACGCCGCGCTCGGTGAGCTCGATTTTAACCGGGGCGTCGGTGCGGAGCCTGTCGACAAAAGCATCGATGTCGCCGATGTCGGTTTGCCGGTCGCGCAACAACGCAAGCCGGTCGGTCGTCGGCGTTCCGGCAAACGGGATCTCGAAAATGCAAATATCGTTGCAGTTGAAGAAGCGGATGCCGTCGTCGTTGAAGTCGAATTTGACAACGGCTTTATCCGCGAGATCAAGCAAAAATTCTTCGCGTGTCAAAGAAAAAAACACCTCCTAAAGCAAAGGAATGGTGAAGGCAACGGAGCCGTCTGCGTGAGGAAAAACGATGTTGCCGCGCGAGTCGCGAAACGGCTGCACGATGACTTTCGCAAGATTGATGCCGAGATCGAAGGCAAGGGCATACTGATGCCCGTTGGGATCGAAAACGCGAATGCGCGAGGCGCGCCGGTGATTGACGTCGACGAGCGGAATGTAAAAGCGATCGACGGAAAGCCCCGGCGCACCGAGATTTTCGTCGTAGAGAGAAATATTGCCTTCGTCGGTGACGATGGTACGCATGATCAGGAGCCGGACGCAACGGGCGTGCTGATGATGACGGTATTGTTGTACTTGTACTCGAGTGCGCCGGTGGTTGCGTTTGTGGTCGGGTTTTTCAAGGAGCCGGTTTTGAGCGCGTCGATGAAAGCCTTGTCTTCTGCAGACATGAAGCCGCCCTTGGCAGATGTGGCGTTGGTGACGGCGACGAAATTGCCGGCTCCGTTGAGATAAGTGTCGGTGTTGGCGGTAAGCGTGGGGTAAGAGTAGAGTTTTGCGGCTTGATCGCCCTTGATGATGCCGTTCTGAAGTGCCATTTCTGATCATTCCTTTCAATACGACCCGGCAAGGGGAATGGTGCAAACGACCGTCCCCGCCGAGTTTTTGATTTGAATGCCGGTCGAAGCTTCCGTGAGGGTGAAAGTCGAAGAAGTGTCGAGGCATTGAAAATTGCCGTTGCCTTGATAAACGTAGCCGTCGATGATCATCGAAACTTGCCCGTTATTGGGGCAGTTTTTACGGAAGGCGAGATCGCCGCCCGCGCCGTCGTTCCAGTCGGTGAGACAAGTGCCTGCCTGTTGCCCCCATGTTTGGGTGGCGGAGCGCGATGCAAAACCGACGGGGTAATCGGCAACCTTCGAATACGGCAGAGTGAGAGTCTTGCCGGTTTTGTTGAAAGCGACGTTGGTATTGGTGCCGGATTGCGTGACGGTGAAAGTCTCCGCCGCCCAGCTGTCGTCATCCTTCGGCGTTTGCCATGTGCCGGATGCGGACATGAATTTGCCGGTTTCGTTGCTGACTGCGGCATAAGCGTCGAGTTTTTTCTTATCCTGCCCGCTCATCAAGCCGTTTTGCATTGCCATGATATCACTCCCTTTCGTTGCAAAAAGGGGGAGCCCCGCGCGGAGCTCCCGAGAGAGAAAACGGATCACGAGCCGATGTTCTCGGCGACAGTGGTTGTGGTAGTTTGGATAATGACGGCGTCGACGGTTTGAATGGTATTGCCGTCGTCGTCGGCATAAACGGCCTTAAGCGACGCGACTGCGGCGGTATAGAGTTCCTCGTCGGTGTCGGGATCGGTCAAGGTCATGTTAATGGGCTCGGGCAAATTCACGGTAAAATTTTTGCCGTTGGTCAATTTGCCTTTCAATTGCAATTTTTTAGCGGTTACAGACATAAGAATTACCTCCTTGTGACGACGCGAGCTCGAGTTTTACTCGACGACGAGCTCGGAGTTGTCAATGAAAGTGATTTTGTAAGGAGCATTGTGATAGACGGTCAAGCTCATCATGGCAACTGCGAAGTCATGCAGTTGCGTAATGGTAGCGGTTTCTTTGAGCTTGCCGAAGGTTTGAGTGTAATTGTCATAGCCCAAACCGCCGGAGTCATCCCAGTCCGAATCGTAAGTGATTTTTACGGAGTACTTTTGATTCTGTTTTTCGACTGCCATGCCGATCGCCTCCTTTCCGAGAGCGATCATATCATAAATTATTGGCGGTTATTACCGAAATAAGCTCGCGTCTGAAATTGGAGAGGCGATTGTAGTAAGTGGTGGCGGATACGTTGAAACGACTGCAAGCCTGACGATAATCGCCGCCTTTGGCTCGGAAGAGGACGAGCTCGCGCGTGAGAGGATCGGCGGCGTCGAGAGTAGCCTTGATGCCTTCGGCGAGCTCGGATGTGCCTTGAATGTAACGGCGCATTTCTTCGTCAACCGCGCGGAGTTTGACGGTGCGTTGAGTCATGTCAAGTGACGGTGCTGACGGCGGTACCGTCGAATTTAACCCACGACTTCCAACTGCCGAGCGATACGCGTCTGATGTACATGGAGGAGTTGCCGGAGCCGACGGCAGGCAACAGGATTTGCACGCGCGAGTTGAGAGCCATGTTTGCTTTTAACGTGAGGAAGTAATGATAAGCGGTGCTGCCGGGATCGCCGAACAGCCCTTCGGGGTAATTTTGAAAAGTGTTGTAAGTGTTGTGATTGAAAGAGATGACGTAATCGCCGGAACGGGTAATTTTGTTGAGATCGAGCTTGCCCGTGGAGGAATCGTAATACGAAGGGAACTTATCGTTGTAATCGACTTTATCGCCCGACGAATCGTAAGTTTTGATCCAATCGGAGTCGAATGCATGAGGGTCGGCGGTTGTCAAGATATCAATGATCGTATCTCTGTCGGTTACCCCGCCGATGCCGTTGACGGCTCCGCTGAGTTTGATCGTGAAGGGCGGGGCTTCTATGATGCGATAACCGACAATTTCTTTTTGGACAATACTGGTGGAGAACCAGATGCCCGAACCCTTCGGAATGTTGATCACTTCATCTTCGACTGCCTTGCCGTTGCGATAAACGGGTTTTACGCCGGTGTCGTTGACATTGAGCTGCAGACCGTAGCAGTCGTGGCCGTTTTTGAAGTAGACGACGAAGACGCGCGGCACTTTATCGGTCGGATTCGGCGATTCGATCGAAACGGCTTTTATCGAGTCGTCGTATGCGGTATTGCAAATGCCGAGGAAACTGACGCCGGCAGAGCCGTCGAATTCGACGTCGTTGATCTTGCGTGGGGTCGTCAATTTGGCAACCGTGCCGTCGGAGTTGCCGGTACCGCCGCGCGCGGTCGTCAACACGCCCGTTGTGATCGACGCGGCATTGATGCTGCCGAGCGTGATTTTGCAATCGGCACTGCCGTCGAAGGTTGCCTTGCCGGACGCGCCGCCGGTTATGGTAATGTTGCGCGCGTTGGTCAAATGCGTTGCCTGACCGGCTTCCGTGGCATAAGCCGCGCGGATGGTGGCGGTGTTGGTCGAAAGGGCGTTGAGTTTGAGTTTGTCGGCGGCGGACATCAAGCCGGGCGCGTTTGTGGTGGCGGTCGTCTGCAATGCAAGTTCTTTGTTGGAGACGGCGGTCAAGGTCGAGCCGTTGCCGCGCGTTGCAACCAACTTGACGCCGCCGTTGCTGCCCGCAATCGTCGTCATGTCTTTGATATACGAAGTGAGAAGCGCGTTGTTCGTGTCGCTGGCGGCGATATTTGCCGAACCGGCTTTTGTGGCGTATCCGGCATTGAGATTGTTGTAAGTGCCGCTTTTTTGCGCGTAATTCGAATTGATGTTGAGCCCGTTTTCATCGGCGGCGGCTTTGGCGACGGTCGTGTTGGTTGTGTAATACGTCGAGGAAATGCGGCGATTGTATTCGTCGGCATAAGCCTTTGCGGCGTAAGTTGAAGTATCGGCGAAAGCGGCGGCGGAGGCTTTTTGCGTCTTGCCGACGTAGACGTTTGCGAGCGCGTTGATTTTGCTGTCAACGGTGTTGTCGTAAGCGGCGATCGACGCGCCGACATACGTATCAATGCCTTCGACGAGCGTCACATGACTCGGTATTTTGATCTCGGTGCCTTCAACGTAAAAACCTTGTGCTTTCAAAAAAAAATCACTCCTTAATCGGGCTGGGGAAGGACTTCGGGATCGAGATCGGAGATCGGCGGGATAGTATTGATATGCCCGTCGGTGCGGACGAAGATCGATTTGCCGCCCTCGAGCACGATCTCGAACATGGGATTGCGAATGGAATTGCCGTTTTCGAGAGTAAGAACGACATCCGGAGTATCTTCTGCGGCGAAATTGTTGTAGATTTGCTTAGCCTCGTTTGAATTGCCGAGATACAACCAGGCATTGTGAGTGTAACTCTCGGGCGGCGTCAATTGACAGAGCATGGTTTTGATGGCTTCCATTTGCGGCGCAAGCGCGTAATTCATGGCGTTTAAAATCTCGACGACTTTGACGAGATTGTTGAAGAGAAATTGCGTACGGTTTGCAAGTGCCTGATTCGGCGCATTGGCAATGCCTTCCGCGCCGCCGAGTACTTTATCGGCTTCGTATTGCGTATTCTCGCTTTCCAAACAGAGAATTTTGTCAACCCATTCGGCAGTATTCGGCAGGAAGGAATCCGGTCTTCTGACGCCCGAGAATTTATCGCAACCGCGCCCTTGATAGATGCCGTAATTCATGATGATCGCTCCCTTCAGAAGGTGAGGGAATATTCGCCTTTGACGACGATATCGGACTCTTTGCCGATGGACGATGCACGGACTTGATGAGTGATCATCAAGCCTTCAGTGTTTACGAGAGCGAACTCGCGAATGAGCATGCCGTTGGCTTGGTCGGATGTGAGTTCCCATTTGAAGACTGCGGACGTGTCGATGACTTGCGAGGAGATGATCGGAAAAAGCAAAGCTCCGCGCGAAGTCATTTGCTCGATATAGTCAGTGAGTTGCGGGGGATCGGAGCCGGGACCTGCGGCAATGCGATTGATGTAAGAAGTAGACGCCCCCGAGATTAATTTTGCGAGATGTTGCCTGCCGGAATTGACGACGAGATTATGCTCGACGACGTTATCGAGCAAACGGATGTCGCCGTTCGGAAGCAACTTCCACACGCAATATCGGAGCGTGCCCTTGACATGCGGAGCGTGCTCGACGAGCTCCGCGCGGCATATTGTCATGGAAAAATCGCCTTCCTTCGTAAAAAAATATTTTGGATCGATGATACGCAAGAGATTGTATCAACACGGATCGGTATCAAACTTTTTATATACCGGATTGGAAAAAAATGCATATACCCTTGAAAAAATTTTGTAACATTGTAACTGAAAGGGATCTCGGCGGCACGCTTAAGCATCTCGGCACTCGGAATTGCTACAACCGGTTTTGTAACACGTCTTGAAAACGGACGCAACTGCAAACAAACGCTGAAATTTTGCTGAGAATGTCAAAAAGCATAGAAAACGAGACATTCACGATGTTTGATTTAAACTCGGCATTTTAATCGCCGAATTCGGCAAAAACGGTTGTAATTGCGATCAAAAGGCGCGAAAAGTCAAAAAGAAGATCGGAATTTTTACTCGCAATATGCAAATATACCAAAAAGCTCCAACTTTTGATTGAGCGGAGAAAAAGCGATCGAATGTATCAATCGAATTGTGCGTGCCAAAGTGCGGTCGGAATAAGGAATTCGGCGAGGACTCGACTGCAGTTTTGACAAGAGATTCGGACGGACGGGATTTGAGGATCGGTGACGAGGAACCTTTCGCCTCCGATACGCACCGCCCCCATGTCGTAATGATATTCCGTGCCGCCGCACTCGGGACAAGCCTCGCGGAAATTCACTTCGACTTGATCTTTGAGAAGCAGCCATTTGCGCCAAATGTCGTTGTCGAAGGCGAATTGCGCATGAAGGTCGCCGGCATAGGCGATCTCGGCATTGAAATGCCATGAGCCGTCGAAGGCAACCGGCTGAAAGGCGTCGATGAAGGATTGATTATCGTCCGGCTCGACGAACTCCGTGGCGTTGCCGAGAGTGATCTCGAAACGAGCGGCTTCGGCAATGTCGAGCGTGTCTTGATGCTCCGCGCGGAGCGTAAGCACGGACATGCCGTCTTGCGCAGTGGCGCGATCGGAACGGGCATCTTCGAGTTGAATGAAATTGCGCTCGTCGAAGGCAATTTGCTCTGACGGATTGAATTCGATCAACCAGGAAGTGTGCTCGGCGATATCGTTGCGCTCGGAATGAGAAAACGCAACTTCGATCGGCGACATGGCGTCTGTCGGCTCGACATGATCCCGATACGGCTCCGTCGAGATGATCATGGCGATCGGATCGCGCGGCGAGACGACGTCATTGTGATCGGCTTGCAACGCGAATGACATTTGCTCGAAATCGGCGGCTTGAAGTCTGCCGTAATCGGAGTGATATCGGAAGCCGCGAAAATCATCATTGCCGCCGAAGGAGAGCTTGCCGTCGAAAACGAAACAGCCGTTGCCGAAATCGCCCCCGGCATCGAAAAGCGAAGTGCCCGCGCGATAATCAAACCGGTCGATGAAGGAGTATTCGAGCGTCAACAGGGAACGGTCTTGCGGCGAGACGCTGTCATGCAGATCGACGTTGTCAAAAATGAAGCCGTCGAAAACGGAGCGTATGTTTTTAGTCTCGTCGACGGCCAGCCGCAGTCGATTCATCACTTCGAAGGCGGCATCTTCATCGTCTGACGATATATCCTGCCGAATTCGGAACCGGTACGGCTCGGCTTGATATTGGAACCATTCTTCGACGAGCGACTTGCCGAATACCAGCCGCATGATCTTCTCGACTGCGGCTTTGGTGCCCTTGATCCTGTGATCGAGGATCGAGTTTCGGATCAACGCGCGTTTGGTTTGCTCCGTCAAGGGCACGAGATCAAAATTGTCGACGTGAAACTGCTCGGCGAGGATATCGAGAATGAGGCCGTCGAGCTCGTCGAGTCGAGACAAAAAACGCGTCCGTTTCGACGCTTCCGATATGAATTGCAATTGGCGTTCGACGGCGATTTGGAGCGCGCGGAAGCGTTCGTCGGTCGCCAACAGGCGCGGCAATATCACTCGCGGGTTGTATATTTTGATCATGATTAATCGTCCTCGATGCCGAGGAATGAGACGAATGTATTTTCGGCCAAAGCGACTTCGAAGGATTTGACGGGCGAGAAACTCGGCTGACGAAGGTTGATGTGTTTTGCGCCGACTTTGCGAACGGCGTAAATGAGCTCCGACGGCTCAATGTCGCGACCGAGTTCGGCGCGTTGCCATTTGACGTATTCATCTACGGCGTCGTTTACAGCCGCTTGAATGACTGCGGCTTGGGCGGCGTCGGACCTTGCAATGCGATACGAAAAATCGACATCGAACCGAACGACATCGGGTGCGAGCACTTCAACCTTATCGGTGAGCGGTCGGACGTAATCGGCATTGACGGCATCAAAGACGGCGTCGAGCATCTGTTGTTCGGGTAGTCTGCCGCCGATAAGCAAGGGGCGAATTTCGACGACGCCCGCGCGCAGACTGCCGTTTGCATCGGTGGGGCAGCGAACGGACACGTCGGAGATCAACGGCGAGGTGTTCATGGCGTGGAAGCGATACGCGCCGCGCGGTCCTGCAGTGCTGAAGGATTCCGGCGCGGAATGAATGCGCTCGCGAAATTCGTCGTCGGTCTCGATATCGGAGCCGCCCTCGGATTTGGTAATGTTGACGGCGGTCTGCAGGAAGGGCTTGGGATCGACGATCTGATTGATCTCGCCTTGTGCGTAATCATTGCCGAGCAAGCCGGGCGAAAGGCAAGCGGCAGATGCATCGAGCGCGGTTTGCCCGGCGAGAAAAGTGACGTCTTCTTCGAGCGCGAAAAAAATGTTGTCGCCTGCGGTGAAACGCGTGCCGCGCGGAATGATCACGGCGATTTCTCTCGGCGTCGACAGCGTCAAACGCATGGTGCATTTGGCGGCAACGGCGTCTTTTCTGGCAAGCCCCACCAGCGCGCCGATGTGATCCAAATACGCGCCTTCCGCATACGCCAACAGATTTTGTTTTGCGGCGTGATTGATGAGAGCGCGTTGCTGAAGGAGGACGGCTTCAACGCCCTTCAAGAAGATGCGGAGCGGATCGGCGCGCGCGAGTTTTCTGCCGAGAAGAGTTTCGACGGCAGAAACGACTTCGAGCTCGAGCGCGTCGGCATCTGTCGACACAAACTCCAACTCCGGCAAGTCTTTCAATGTCATGGTATCACGCCCCTTTCGAGCAGATGTATGGGCGGCAGGCAATGTCGGATGCTGATGATGAATAGTTCTCTTCGGCGAGTGATTTGTCGAAGGCAACCGTGTCGCCGGTCTTGCCGATGATCTCTCGGCAAATGCAATATGCGTGTTCCATGTCAATCACTCTCCGATCACGATGGTAGCGAGCGGATGTAGAGTGCCGTCGGCGGCGTCGCCTTCAAACGACAGGCTTCTGAGTTTTGCTCTCGGCTCGAAAAGGGCGATTTGCTCGGCGAGATCGGCGGCAAGGCGCGCGCGTACGGCCGCCAGAGGCGCGTCGACGAGATCGATGTCGATGCCCAGATTGCGCTCGAGAACCGCACTGCCGCGCGCTATCGACATCAAACAGCGCACATTCTGCAATATCTCTTCGACTTCATTGTCCGGCGCGAACGTCAGCTCCGCAAGCGGCTTTACTTCGTATGTCACAACACCGCCTCCCGCAATGAAACATCAATCTCGACCGCCAATTTCACCGCCCATTTGTCGGCGTATATCAGCCGCTCCCCCAACTCCGACACATACCATTTATAATAGCCGATCACTTCGCCCCCGAGCACAAAGTAATACGCCGCGCCGCTGTTTACCATGCTGTCGAGCTTGAGCAATTCTTTTTCAATATCCACGCCCAAATCTCGCGCCAACGTCATTTTGAAATTAATCTCCGAAGCCTCGCCGCCCACGTATTCCAGCACCGACTTTTCGCCGCCGATTACATCATGCGAAGCAATTCGGCTCCGCGTCTTTCTCTCGTAATCCCGAAACGTTTCGATCTTTTGCGAGGACACTTGAAACAGCAAAGGCCCGAGTATTCCAATCAAGCCCGGGTTCTGCAATTGCTTGCGCTTATAATCGAGCGAAACGGGATCGGAACGCCCGCCGTGCTCGTTGTCGCGCACAATCATCCCGATCCCGCCGATCACATCCCACCAATCCGACATTTGCCTGACCTCCTTCAGCCGATGAGCACATTCGCCGAGCCCCCCGTGATTTCGCCGTGCCGACCGCACCGACCGCATTGCGTTTGATCGCCCTGCCTCATCGCCGACCGACCGTTTACGAACACCGTCGAACTGCCTCCGTGCGCTTGAAAATGACCTCCGTGCGGGCAATTGCATTCGCCTTGATCGCCCGCGCGCAACGCCGAAGCTCCGTTTATAAATACATTCTCCGAGCCCGACGAACATTCCCCGTTTCTGCCATGCGGACAGCATTTATGCCCCGCATCGCATATGCCGCGCGTGCCGTCGCCGACCCTCGCCGCTCCCGACATGTCATCATCACCCCTTTTTTTGTACTAAACTGTCTCGACATTAACATTTCTTAAGTGTATAATTACAATTGAAAGGAGTTGACAGCGATGGAGTGGTTTAACGGCTCCGCACCCCTTTTAGCCGCGCCGCTCCATCGCTCGATCATGTTGATCAAACTCATTATGTTGATCGGCCGGCTGCTCGTCGCGTTTGTCGTCAATGACACTCTTCATTTCCTCGACTGGTCGATCGGCATCGTTACAGGCGTCCTCTTCGCCGATTTGTGGCTCAACTTTCTCGTCGATCATCCGAAAGCGAGGAGGTTTTGGTGCGACGGCTCCGCCAATCCGCCGCTGTGGCTTCAGAGGCTCGTCGTCGAGAAAATTCGTCAATACGCCGCACTTCTGCCGCCCAAGGATTAATCGTTGAGCAAAATCTTCTCGCCGGTGATTTTGACGGTGCCCTTGACTGCGAGAGTGAAATTGCCCGTGATTGTGAGATTAACATTGCCGTCTATGATCTCCAATTCCGTGCCGTCGGCAAATGTCAATCGACGCCCGCCCGCCTTCGACGGCGGGTTTTTTTCATTGTACCTGGTGCCCAGCAGCCAGCCCTGCCCCGAATCTTCGTCGTTTGGAGCGAAAATGCAGACGCCGGTCTCGCCGACCTTCGGCAACCAGTACTCGGCAGGATCACTGCTGCCGCGCGTCAATATCGGCAATTCACCGCTCACCAGCGCATCCCGATCTTCAAACGTCACGCGCACTGTCAGCCGCTCCGCATTTACTTCCGAGATCACGCCCTCGCGGATCAATCGCCTCTCGTCCAACTCTACCGCCTCTTTCTGCTTCTCATCAGTTTTCTTACCAGGCACTTTCTCATCGGCTCTTCAAATTCCGCACCCCTTTTAGCCGCGCCGCTCCGTCGCTCGATCATGGTCTGGGAAATCATCATGCTTATCGACCGGTTGCTCGTCATTAACGACACTCTCGGGAAGTGGTTAAATGTCCGATAAGCGCGCACCATCCGATTGGTTAAAGCCGATCATCATCGAGAAGATCGAACGCACGCTGCTCGCGCGCGTCACGCGCAAATGACTTTTCGCCGTCTCCGGACGGCTTTTTTGTTGCAATCGCCTCGGCAATGCGCCTTTCGCAAAGCGCATGAAACTCCTCCGACAATTCAAAGCCGATGAAATGTCTGCCGGTGTTGATGGCGGCGACAGCCGTTGTGCCCGAGCCCATGAAGGCGTCGAGAACGAGCTCGCCTTCGGCAGTCGAATTGACGATCATCTTTTCGATGAGCTCGACGGGCTTCTGCGCCGGATGCTGCCGCTTCGGCACTTTGTAGGAAGGCAATCGCCATACGTCGCGTTCGTTGCTTGCAAACTGCCGCGCGCCCTTGCCGTTGATGCCGAACATGATCAATTCATGGCTGAAGCGATAGAAGTAGCCGCATTTTATGAATTCGAAATCCCAGACGATGAGATTTTTCATATCGAACTCCGCGCGGAACCAATCGAAAATGCGCGGGTAAGTGCGCCAATCGGTGAACAGGTAAATATATTTGCCGGGCTTAAGGACGCGTTTGAATTGGGCGAAGACGGCAGTCCAAAAAGGCTTGATGAGAGAATAATCGGCGGCGGATGGTTTAACGCCGTTCGACGACAACCCGAGGCAATACGGCGGATCCGTGATGATCGCGTCGATACTGTTGTCGGGCAGTCGTTTCATGCCTTCAAGGCAATCTTCATTGTATATCCGATCTGTTTCCATTCGATCACTCCTTGGACTCCCGCGCGTGTCGACGACAATTGATCTTCAGCCGTCCTCGGACGGCTTTTTTTCATTGCGCAAGATGATATCGACGCCTTCTTCGGCGGCTTGCACTTTACGGACATCGACGCGAGCGATTTGCGCGTCGTCGGCGTAGCAGACGCCGTTCATGGCGTCGAAAACGGCTTTGAGATGATTGTCGATATCGCCGAACGCGCGGCTGTCGATTTTCTTATTGCGCCGAATGCACACCTGTGCTTCGATGATGCCTTCAAGCGGCGCGCGACACTTCATTGCGCAACGGGCTTTCGCGCGGAGAATTGATTTGTATGCGGCAACGCGCGGCTCTTCATACGCACCGCGCCGCCCCAGTCTGGGGCGAGATTGCGGCACGGGAGTCACGTCCGCGCTCAATTCAATTATCATCAGAGAAAACGCCTGCCGTCGAGGCGGAAGGAAATTTCCGCGTCGGAGAAGAGGAGTCGACACAATTCCACGGCGGCGCGCTCGAAGTCGTTTTGAATGAAGGCGGCCTCTCTGCCGTCAATGTCGTCGACGCGCCTGCCGCGCGCCTGTTCACGCTCCAGCCGAGCACATCGCCCTGCCGCGACTGCCGCCTCTTTGAAGGCATCTGTGTACCAATCAATGACGTCGACGGGAAAGACGCCATCCTCCGGTGCAGGGATGCGGATCGTGATCTCGTGTGTTTTGCGCGTCCGTCTCATTTCACGCCGCCGTCTGCTTGATACATAAACTCGTCGTCGATAAACACTTCAAGCCGGCGGCTTTGACGGAGAACCCTGCCAAATGCTTCGAGGGCATAGCGATAATCGGCACGGATGCAGTCGACTGATCTTCCGTCAATGCTTTCGACGACGAGCCCGGCGATTCTTCGCGCTTCATTAAGTCTGTTGCAACGACAATCGGCTTCGTCGAGATAGTCGACGGCTTTTTGGAGCTGTTCCTCCCACTCGTCGAACTCCACAAATCGAATCATGAGTTCGTGCGTCTTCGGTTCTTCCATTTTCAAAACCTCCATTACTGACATTTCGTTAACTCCACATTCACTTCATAGCCGCCGCCGCCCGCCGTATGCGTCGCCTTTTCGATCAAATATTTGCCGTCGTATGCGCCGTAGCCGTCAAGCTCCAGCGTCGCGCCGCATCTGTATCGGAAATCCCCGACCAACTTCAGCCGCACTTGAATCTCTTTGCGGTTTTTCTCGCGCAATTTCTTTTTCGCCAGTCGACTCGCCTCACCCGCGCTCGATACTCGCTTGTTGATTTTCAATTTCCGACCACCGCCGCCGAATAAGCCGCTCAACACGCCGCCTCCTCCGGACGCCGTCATAAGCTCGCCCTTCCCGCCGTCTTTATATTTCACCTCGCAATCAGTATATACTTCATTGAGCGTCTTACGCCCTTCGAAGTGCAAAACCAGATGCCGACCGACAGTCGCCGCCGCAGACTTCTTTTCATACTCCTCATAATCGAAGATCACCAGCTTGACATCGTTGACCTTCATCGCCAATCCCCCATCCTTGCACAGTCGGTGCAGAAATTTCAAATCCGATTCCTCCGATTGCTCGATCCGATCGTAATGAATTTCCTCCGCTTTGTATATCAACGTCAAACCCGCGCCCAACGCTATGTCCGACGCGATCCTTTTCAACGTCACGTCCTCCCAGCTTCGGCTACGCTCTTCATTCTTCGCCGCACTGCCCGGCGGGATCGAATTCGCCTTCATCTTGCACTCCGAAGGCGGGATCGTATTCTCTACCTCGTCTATCACAAAACTGCCCAAATCCAGCCGATTAAACTCTTCGTCGAGCAGCGTCAATTCGAGCGTCGTCCCGCGCGGCGGGTACCATTCGTCCATGAATTTCCCTTCTACATCATGCAACGTCAGTTCGAGTGTGTCCGCCTCCCCGTCTATCGTCTCGCGATAATTGATCGACTTCACGTATCGGCTGATCACGCCGCTTACACTCTTGCCACCGATTTTCAGTTCAAGCGTCGTCTTCATCCAATTCGCCCTCGTAACTCGGCATGTACACCGATAAATTCAGCGTCTTTAAAAATTCGCGCCAGCCACGACGTATGTATATCTCGCGTGCAAATTCCCGACGCGCCTTCAACAGCCGATTCCTCACGTATTCAAACTCCTCGAAGATCAGCGGCAACGTCCACGTTTCAAACCGTCCGCGACAGTATTCGCTCAACGCTTCCAATTGCGGCTCGAGATTCTCGCGCGCCGCGCCTATCTCTTTCAACCAAGTCGTTTCCAAATACGGATTGTGCCAAACCGTTATGCCCGTCTGCCCCTGCATCACAGTCTCCGATGTAAATGCCTCCACAAAATCCCACGGATCCGTTTCGAATATGCAATCAAACGCTCCCGAGATTAAATCCGTTACATTTGAATAGCCGCGCGGATGCTCGCTCGACAACGGCGGCAACAGCTCCGGTCGATCCACTTCCAAACCCGACATCAAACCGTCGAACACGATTTGCTTGAGCGTGTCGTATGCGACAGGCGATAAGTCGTCCGTCCGAGCGAAATACGATTCGACTGCCTTCAGCACCGGCGTGAACAGACTTTCCGAGCCCCGCGGACTTATCAACACCAATTCCGCCAATGCCGCATTCACTTCGTCTTTCGTCATAGCACCATGTTGCTCCTTTTCCAATCGCGGATCGCATTCGGATCGCTATGCCGATCACGCGGCGGCCATTTCACTCGCGCAAACAAATAGACCATCTTCGGATCGTCAAACACATTGCCTATGATTTGCGTTCGCGGCATTTGCGCATCTTCGGCTCGCTCCACCGTCTCGTCAAAATACGCCGTCCGTATCACTCCGTGTTCTTCGTAATCCGCATACAGCCCCTTCTCCGTCTGCCGCAACATCAGCAATTGCGCATTGAAGGTGCTCGCTCGGAAAAATATATCGCCCGCGCGAAATACTCGCCCTTTCCGATCCGTTCTCTCGTACTCCATTTCTACTCCTCCCATGGCGCTTTCGTCGTCTTCGATGCGCTTTCGATTGTCGGCAGCTCCAACTCCACACCCGCGCGAAAATATTGCGTCTCCAATACGCCTTCATTCGCGCGCATCAATAACGGCGTGTATCTCACATCGCCCAACTCGCTCCAAGCTATACCGTCCCACGTATCGCCCTGCTTCGTCACGTATTTCATATCGCAAAATAATCCGTAATGCCGCGCGCTATCGCTCGCGCAAACACATCTTCAAATTGACACAGCAAATCGGCGTCGTAATCGTTGTCGATGAACGCCGTCTCTATCAACGCCGCAGGCATATCCGTGTTCATCAGCACGTAGAAACCCGCAGTCTTTACCCCGCGATTCCAACTCGCGCGGTTGCTCACCGGCACGCTCGCGGCAAGTTGTTCGTTGATGCAACTCGCCAATTCCCGTCCGTAACCCGAACCTCGCGCGCAATACGCCTCCGTGCCCCGCGCTTTGCCGTCAAATGCATTGCAATGGATCGACACGAAGATATTCGCGCCGCTCGCATTCGCCGCGCGGCAGATGCCTTCCAATGACTCGTTCTGATGCAAAATGACATCGTAGCCGACCGCGCGCAAATGTCCGGCGACGCGCGTGCCGATTTGCGCGGCGATCTCCGACTCGCAAAGCCCGCGCCGGCTGTTGACCGCACCGGGATCGACATATCGATCCGGCGCGTGACCAGGATTGATGAATACCTTCATGCAAAACTCCTCCTCGATACTTCATGCCAATATCGCCGCAATTGCTCTTCGATGTTCGTTTCCGCAATCGCCTGTTTGACCTCTTCCCGATCCACATTGCCCGCAAAATGGAAATGCAATTCGATATGCGGCTCCGAATTCTGCCATGTATTTTGCTCGGCCGCGTCGCGATACGCCGTTTCCGACCTTTCGTATTCATTCAGCGCATTCGATACCGCCCCTCCGGACTGTTTCATTGAAGTTGCCTTAAAGTTGTATGGAAGTTGTAAAGAAGTTGTAAAATCCGCGCCGCGCAACCGATTGAAAATCTCGATTATGGGATTTTGCTTCGCGAAGATTGATTGCGGCTCCGAATTCGGCATTTTCGACGGTTGCTTTTTCGGCAAGATGCCGAGCATTTCGCCGGTCTTTTGCCACAGTCCGATCGCGTTTCGACTGCCGTCGATCGGGATCGCCGCCTCCGCGCTGTCTTCGGCAAACCATGTCAAATGCGCGCCGCGCGCAAAGATGCCGCCTTCGGCATGCTTGTCGATGCCCGATATCGCGCCCGTACTCGCACTGCCTGCCGCGCTCGTCAATGCGCCGAAACTTATCGACGAGATTGCCGCGGCAATCGATTGCACCAACGACAGTATGCCGTTGAGTGCCGCCTCCGCCACCGCACGCGCCCCCTCAAACACCGCAGAAAACACGCCGGGGATTGTGCTCAAAACTGCCGGAATATCGCCTTGAAAGACGGCAGTAAAGACGTCGAGAATTTGCGTCGCGACATTGAGAACGGCTTCGACGATTGCCGTAAACACCGGAATGGTCGCTTCGGCGAAGCCGACGAAAATCGATACAGCGGCTTCGATTGCAGTAACCAGACCGCTGCCGATTGCGTCGGTGATCGATTGAACAGCCTGCCAGAGCGCGGTATTCTCGTCGAATGCCGACTGCAATCGGCTCCATGCTTGCTGCACCCGCTCTATCGACGGCTCCAACGTCGTGAACGCGTTTGAAAAGGCATTCGACAGTCGCTCGCCGATAGAATTAAAGAACGACGATATCTGCTCGCCGTTGCTTTGAATGACGCTGAAAACGCTGTAAGCGACAGTACCGATTGCGAGCAAGCCTGCCGTAAGAGGCGAGAACGAGAACGACAAGACAGTACGGAAAAAGCCGCCGAGACTCGTGACGGCTCCGATAACCATGTTGATGCCGCTGCCGAGTGCCGAGAGGGGATTAAAACCGGTAAACGCGTTTTTTATTGCGCCGATTTTGGTAACGACGCTGTCGAAGGCACCAACAAAGGTCGTTTTGACGGCATTACCGATATTCGCCCAACCGCCGACCTGCATAAACGGCGCGAGTTTTGCCGCTATGCCGCCGGTATTCGCCGCCGCCGCAGAAGCCGCACTTCCTGCCGAAGTTGCCGCGCGACTTGCCGCACTCGCACTGCCCGCCGCATTTGCCGCCGCATTCGCCGCCACCGCACTGCCTGCCGCCGCGTTTCCGAGCGCGCCTGCATTTGCCGCCGCATTTCCGATCGCGCCCGCATTTGCCGCCGCGTTTCCGATCGCGCCCGCATTCGCCGCCGCATTTCCGATCGCGCCCGCATTCGCCGACGCGTTTCCGAGCGCGCCCGCATTCGCCGCCGCGTTTCCGAGCGCGCCTGCATTCGCCGACGCGTTTCCGAGCGCGCCCGCATTTGCCAATGCCGCACTGCCTGCCGCCGCGTTTCCGATCGCTCCCGCATTCGCCGCCGCATTTCCGATCGCGCCTGCATTCGCCGACGCGTTTCCGAGCGCATTCGTAATTGCCGAAGGCAACGTTGCACTCTTCGGCGGTCGCCCGCGCTTCGCTTGTCTTTCTGCAGAGACTGTCGTCGGTGCAATCGGCGGCATGCCCGCGCGACTTGCCGCGCCCGCCGCGCCTGCATTTGCCGCCGCATTCGTCAATGCCGAAGCTCCCGCACTCGCCGCCGCATTCGCCGCCGCAGATCCTGCCACATTCACTCCCAGCAGGCTCGCCATTTGCGTCGCCGTACGCAAACCCGCCGTCGCCTTCAGCAGTTCCAGCGTCGACTTCGCAAATTGCAATCCCGCCAATGCCGCACGGAAGATCGCCAATCCGGAGATCGTCGCCGCGATCGCCGCAGTCAATCCTCCGAACGCCTTGATCAATTCCGGATGCTCATTGGCAAAAGTCGCCGTCGAACGCGCAAGCGACGTCAGCCCGTCCAACATGCTTTTCACTGTCGGCAAAAACGCATTCCCCACGCCGATCTGCACCGCTTCCAATGCCGATTTCAGACTGATCCACGCGCCCTCGGCATTTTCCATCATCACTGCAGAAGTTTGCTCCGCAGATCCCGCGCTCTTATCCAAGTCCTCCGTGAATTTCGCCAAGCCTTTACTCGTCGCGTTCAGGATATTCACCGCGCCGCTCGCCGCATTCTTGCCGAATAATGCCGACGCTATCGCCAGTTGCTCCCGATCCGACTTGCCGCTCATCTTCTCGTCCCATTGCTGCGCAAAGTCGAAAAAGCCGCGCTTGAGTTTCGCCTCCATCTCCGGATTCATCTGTTCAAGATTAAATCCCTCCGACGACAAGATCTCCTGCGCGCCCATCCATTCCTTCATCGCGTCGCTAAGCACTATCCCGTTCTGTTGCATCGCTTCAAACGCTTGCTTGGGCGGCGCGCTCAAGCGTAAGAACATCGACCGCATCGACGTGCCCGCCATGCTCGCCTGCACGCCTGCATCATGCGAGAACTTCGCCATCGCTATCGATTCCGAGATGTCCGAGCCGAATCCGCGCGCGATCGGTGCAGCATACTTGAGCGTCTCGCCCAACATTCCCAGCGTCATATTCGCGTGCGTCGTCCCGTATGTCATTTTATCGGCGTATTCGTTGATTTTCGCGCCGATTTTCGGATCATTCCAATCCTCTCCGAACGCCGTCATTACGTTCGTTATGATATCCGCCGCCTGCTCAAAACTCGAGCCCGTTGCCGTCGCCAGGTTTACTATCGGCTTGAGCCCCTGCAGGATCACCTCGTCCGACATGCCCGCCATCGCCATGAAGTTTCCGGCATTTGCCGCTTCTGTCGCGCTGAACTTCGTCGTCCGACCAATCTCCATGTACTTTTCCTGCAACATCGCCACGCGCTCATTCGCCAATGCGATCTGCGCGCTGTCGCCCGAGTTCAGCCGATCCATCTGCGTCAATGCCTTCGTCTTCGACACCGCAGCCTCGAACGTCATTGCCGTCCGCGTCGCTTCCGCCAGCGGCTCTATTATCTGCCGACTCGTGTCCAACGCATTTGACACATTATCGACCGCTGTATTAAAATTTTGACCATGCCGATTCACGGCCTCGTTTGCGTTCAGCACATTCTTCAGGCTTTGTTGCTGCAACGCTTTCGTCGCTCGTGACAAATCGTTGCTCAATTGCGCCTGCGCACTCGACAAATTGCTTGTCGCATAGCCCGCCGCATTCAATTGCCCGACCAACGCGCTTAATTCCGACTTCTGACTTCGGAAGACCGCGTTCACCCGCGCCAATTCCCGTTCCGCTTGCTCTTTCGATTCAAATTCCTGTCGGCTCTTTTCTGTCCCCGCCCTGTATTGCTCGCGAAGAGCTTTCAGCTCACGCGTTGCATTCTGCCTTTCCGACGTCGTACTCGCTCTGTCACGCACTCGCTCCTGCAAGCGTATTTGCTCATACAATTTCGCATTCTGTGCCGACGTCTCTCGCCATTGCCGACTCCGTTCCGATAATTGCTTCTGCGCATTGTAATACTTGATCTGTTGCTGCCCCAGCGCGCCCTGCAACGCTTTGTACTTCTCCAGTTCCGTTTGCAATTGTCGCAACGCTTTCAATTGTTTGCTCAACGCTCCGGTATCGGCGAGCTTCGGCGTCGTCGCTTTCGCCGCCACGTTTAAGCCCCGCATCGCATTATTCGCCGTCGCGATCGCGCCAAGCAGGCTTCCGCTCACTTCGCCTGTGATCCGATAAATTGTCTCGAGTACTTTTGCCATGCTTTTTCCTCCGGAGGTGACTTCTTTTGTCTTGCAGCAACAATCTGTATACTTATCTCTGTAACGAACTTCATTATCGACAAACCGAATTGCGTTTGGTGCGCCTCGCACAAGCCGACAGGAATTTTGAGTTGTACGGCATTGAGCGCGACAATGACGGCTTCGATAAAGACGGCTTTGACGAAGACGGTTTCGATCGCGACGGCTTTAATAAAGACGGCTGCAACCGTCAAGGCGAGTTTGTTGCCGATGTTTTTCCAGACTGTTACGATCTTATGCTTCGTTATCAAGCCATGAAACGCCGGAGTTTGGAAGAGATCGAATACAATCGCGAGCATTTCGGCATTGCGCGCGATAACTTCGGGTTTGATGAATTCGGTTTCGACGAAGACGGTTTCGACTTTGACGGCGTCAATCGCGACGGTTTCGATCGCGATGGTAACTTCTTCTTCAGCCGCCCTCCGACTTAACCTTGCAGGCGCGCGCCTTCTCCGGAGGGCGTTTTTTCATCGACGACGCGCCGCGCGCATGATCTCCGCCTGTTCTTTCTTGTAGCGTATGATCTCGTCAAGCCACAAGATTAAGCCTTGCGGCGTGCATCCGAACCAGAATTCTGCCCCTCCGAATTCGGCGCAGCTGATTGCAACCCGCCTGTAGAGACGGGCGGCAGAGCCCCTTGCATCAACCCTTGCGATAAAAAATTCGTCACCGCCAATGTCACGCGCCAATATTCCGTCAACGGCAATTTTTTGATCTCCGGCAACGGCACATCCAGCGCAATGCTCGCCAAGCGCGCTTGAAACGACTTCATCGTGATCAATTCAATCGCATTGTTGCCGGCTTTGCGCTCCTCCTCCTCCGCGCGATCAAAATCGTAGCCCGTCAACCCTTCCAAACCCGCATTGAGCTTCTCATAATCAATCTTCATCGCCGACGCCTCCTTAAATCAAACCGACCGCGCGCCGGAACGCTTCCGTTTGATCCGCGCCGTTCACGCGCAATACATAATTCGCCTTGTCAAACGCCAGCACTTCTTTGTCGTCGATCTTGTAATTGAGCGTGATCACCGTGAAGGTGTTTTCGTCGTCAACCGTCGAACTCGGCTCCCATTTGCCCAAATTCAGCCCCTTCGGCACGCAACTTACCTCGATCTGATGCTTCGGCACTTTCAATTCGCCGCTCCCCGCGTCGTAACTCTCCTGCCCGCTGTACAATGACAGCTTGACCGATTTGTGTTTCGACAGCTCCGCAACCTCCGATGTCATCGTCCGCCATGTCAGTTTCATCTCCAAATCCGACATGTTACCGCGCACAGGCATCGCGATCGTGCCCATCAAGCCCGCGCCTTTCATCTCCACCGTCTCGTATTCGATATTCGACAGCTCCACATTCGATATGCCCAGCATTCGGCTCTTGCCGTCCAAATACACTTCAAAGTTGATCAAGCCCACGCCCTGCATCAATACCGCCATTCTTCAACGCCCCCTTCAAAATATCGTCGTAAGATAATCCGCATCGTATTGCAATGTGAATTCCAATTCCCGCGCCGGGCTCGGCGGCGTTATGTACACTCGAAATTGCAACTTCCCGTCCGCTATGCTCGCTACCGGATTGTCCTCTTCCAAAAACTCAACCCGACCGCCCAAGATCGCTCCGCGACCCGTCAGCCCGTTCAGATACGTATTCGCCGAGTTCACCACGCTGTCGATCTTGCGTTTCAAAATCGGCTCGTCGAGTTGCTCATGGAAATTCAGCACCAGCATTCGCTTGATGAAATCAAACATTCGCCGATTGCTGATGAACGCATCTTTCGGATCCGAACTGCCAGGGTATATCGACGTCCGATTGCCCCAAAATCGCCAATTCGTAAACCGGTTCAGCGTCACTATTCCCTGACCGTTGAGATAATTCGCCTCTTCCAATCCAAAGTAATTCTCCGAACCGTCAAGATTGCACATGCCCGAGATCAGCGCATTCTTATTCGACGGACTTTCGCTCGGTATGTTGTCGTTCTCCGCCGACAACTTCGCCATTTCGCCCGCCAAATGCGTACTCAAATGCTGTACTTTATCGCCGGCTGTCACCGCAGGATAACACGCCGTCAAATGCGCATTTGTATACCCGTTTTCATTCTTCCAAGATGCCGCGCCGCTGTAACCGCCCATTCGCGCCGTATCCAAATCCGCAATCGCCATTGCGCTGAAATGACCGTTGATCGACGACGCCTTCGCCGCCATCTTCAACGCCACCTCAGGTTTTTGCGAAAAGCCCGGCGCAATTATCAGCTCCGGCGTCAAGCCGAACCGCGCGTGCACTTCTTCGATCAAATCAAGCCCCATCCGCGCGCCCGTCAAATCGCTCGTGCCGCCGAGGATATCCTCCGACGTCACCTTCGTCGCGTCCGGTTCATGCCAACTCACATACACTTGCGCACCCATCGCATACGTCTCCGCCAATCGGATCGTCGTCGAATCCGTCGTACCCGTGATCGTCGCGCTTTCCGTGATGTCCGTCCATACTTCGTCGTCGTCGACTTCCGTCTTCGTTTCGATCTTCAAGCCCTCGCGCAGAACGTCACCTTCCAGCATCACACGATGATCCGACGTGACCAACTTCTGCTCCCGATCATGATCTTTCCGATGTTGCAACGGATTGAACACATTCACCATTACCACCGGCGCAACTCCGTACAGATCAAACACCACGTCCATGACCTCGCACAACGTGTATTTCGCCGTGTCCGATGAATATCCGAACTTCGCAATCGCTTCCGCCCGGTTTTGACAAAGCTCCGGCGCATACAACGATGTCTCCATCGCCGCGCTCCTCACAGGGGCCGTGCCCACCGCAAAGATCACTCCGTTATCTTGCCGCGACAGTACTTGCATCTCCGTCGCTTTTTCATTTACGTAAATCCCATGTCGATATTCCGCCATTCATCTGCACCCTTTCTTCTTCCGGTTGATGGATCAAATATTTCGCCGTCATCAAGCCGTAAAAAAACGGCCGCGGTTGTCTTTCGATCAACTCGACCGTCAACGGCAATACCAATCGATATCGCCGCGCCAACATCTTTTTCTTCAACAGCGCAAGCCTCACCGTTTCTATCAAATTCATCAGATCAAGCCAGCCGTCCGCGTCTTCGCTGTATACCGCGAATGTCAGATCGAGCGTCGCTTCCGAGCGTTCGTCGTCGTCTTCGAGCGTCGTCAGCGTCACTCCTATCAACGGATGATATTCCGCCGCGTCGTCGTTCTCGAACACTTCTTCGGGGATCAGCTGTTCGTACACCGTCACAGGCTTTTGACCCCCGCCGTCTTTTTCCAATCGATAATTCGCCACACCCGCGCGCACGTGCTCCGATACTGCCTTGATCAAGCCGACTGCCGTCATTTCAGCCCAACTCCCGCGCCATTTTCTCTTCCATCAACTTGCCTATGTACGTCTGCATCGGCTCCGATATCTCCGGACTTTTGCCGACCATTTCCGCCGCGCTCGGCCCGTACAGCCTCCGGATCGGATAGCGCAATTCACTTTCGCGACGGTACCAATTCTTTTTGCCGATTTGCCAAAATACCAACGGGAGCATCTTGCGCTTGCCGCGTATGATCTCTTCGTAAAAACCGTACTTGGTCGCCGCATTCCAATAGAATGAAAACGCATCAATGCGATTGGAACTGCCGCGCACTGTCAATTTGCCGCTGTACGTGCCGCTCGAGACCCTCACTTTGAGCGCATTCCGATATGTATAGCGTTTCATCGTCAGCGCAATCAGTTTCGGACGACTCTCATGCGCCGTCTCGCGAATCGACTTCTTCAACGCCGCCTTCACTTCCGCGCTCAAACCGCGTCGCATCGCCGCCCGCGCCATGTTCCGCGCCTTCTGCTCCTCTATCCATAATTTTACATCAAAGCCCATCAGCCGCCCCTCCCGCGATATCGGCTCATCTCCAATCGACACATGCCGTATTCAACCTCCGAATGCTCGATCGTATAATTTTTGCCGCGAAACTTCACGCGCTCCTTCTCGCGCGGCAGATGCGCCTTCTTCTTCAGAAAATCCGCCGCGCGGAACGTCAATCGGACGTGATCACCGTGCAGTCCTTCATACTCGTCCGATACTCGACCGCTCAACGCGTCGTTGTAATATTGATACGAGATCGGCAACAGCACACCGCACAATTCGCGGATCGCCGCAAATTCCCCCACATTCAGAAATACATCGACGTCCGACAGCATTGCCTCCTTCAACGTCATTTCTTCGCCGCCTTCAAGACCGTCGCCAAATCCGGCAACTCCGTCCTTTCGCCTTCTTCTGTCTCGACAGCATTCTTCAGCCAAGTAAACGCGTAGCCGCAACGCATCATCCAATAATCCGAACTCACTCCGTCGGGCACTTCGATCTCGTCGCCTTCATGCCAGATCCTGCCTTCATACGCAAGATTTTTGACCGCCACACGCGCCTTCATGATTTTACCCTCGCATATCGCCAACTGTTCGACACGTCCGGCACCATCAGAAAACGCGAGCGCAATGTCAGCGCAATCGTGTTGTCGTCCTTCGACACGCTGTAGCTCGGTACCGCCGCCGTCGCGTACGTTTGGAATTTCGTCCCGCCGTCGTCTATCAGCGTGATCGCCGCGTGCAATTGCCGACCCAATCCGGGCATGCCCATTATCACATCGTTTTCGCCCACGAACGACTTCATTTGCCCGTCGTCGCCCGTGTATGTCGCCGAATAACAATACACTTCCAAATTCAGCGCGTTGATCCGCCCGATGTATTGCACTTGCGGACTTTGATATGTCGGTTGAAGGCTCGCCAGCGTCGCCGTCTCGCGGTTCGGGATCATCAGCCATTCGTATATCTCTTTGTTTTTGCGCAGGTAGCCCGGCACATTCCTGCCCACCACCAGCACCGTCGGCACCTCCGAACAATACTCTTGAATGTCTTCGCTCATCGCCTGCAGATCGGAAAAGATCGTCGCATCCAAACTATCCCACGGCTGCACCGACACCGCACCGCACCAATTGAAGTCCACTTCGTCAACCTTTTGAAGGCGTCCGTCATCGGCGTATGCCTTCACTTCGATCTTGCCCGTCGTCAACACTTCAGACGCCATTTGCTCCTTCCGATTTTGGATCATCCCCAGCAAATCCACCAGATCATCGGCTTGTATTTTCGCCGCGCGCTCCTCCGCGCTCATCGTCGAAAATACCGGCATTTCGCCAAAGCTCCGACGCGTTATGTCTTCTTGCGTCAAAATTCTGCGCGGCGCAACCAACGGCGGCTTCAACGCGCGAAAATGCGAGCCCACGCGCGATACATTCACCCCCTTGCTGTCGTCAATCGCATACGGCGCAAGTTTCTCCCGACCCCTTTCGCGCCATTCCGCTATCACCGTCGATGTCGGCGACGTCTCTACCGTCGGAAAAAACAGCTCCGTCAAAAACGTCGCAGGTTTTTTGATCTGCTCTACCGCCGCTATCAGCGACAGCGTGTCATTCATGTCGATCATTTTCAGATCACCTCCGTAAGTATGATATTCTGCCGACGTAACGGCAATTCAAAATCCGTCAGCGACACGCCATCCTGCAAAATCAAGCCGCCGCGATTGAACCGACCGCTCTCGTAAACCGTCGCGAGTGTTTCGCCGCTCACCGATTCCGCACCGATAAACAACGCCGCATCATTCGAAGCATCCGCCGACGTCGCCCAATGCACCGTCGTCGCCGTGCCCTGCTCCAAACCCGCCAATAACGCCCCGCGCAAAACCGTCGTGTCCGTACCGATCACCACGTTGCGAGTCAGCCTCACAACTTCCGCGCCGCCCGTCAACCTTTCGTATTCCGCGCCGGGCATCGTTTCATTCCACATCATTTTGCCTGCCTCCCGTTTGCATATTTCACTACCGACATGATTTTATCCGAAGCCGCCGACGCCGTGATCCCCGAAGCCCCGCTGTTGAGCTGATCGTTGATCAGCGCGAAGATCTCATTCGTCACCGACTCCTCCGCCTTCAGCTTCTTCACTTGCGCGCGCAACTTCTCGCATTCCAATTCCAATTGCTTGATCCGGACTGTTTTTTCATCGTCTTTGCTCTCGAATAATTTTTTCAAACGCACCAACAGTGTCTGCTTATCCGAGCCCCCCGTCCAATTCAATACCACATCCGGCTTTTTGAATACGCTCACATCTACAGACACATCGTTTGCCGTCACCGTGTCCTCGTCATGGCGAACCCATACGTCCATCTCGTCGATCTCGTCGATGAAGTGCTGCATTTGCGCGTCCACTGCCGTCATCCATGTCTCGTCCGTCATCATTCGCAAGATCTCTTCGAGCGGCTTGCCCGTCTTTTGCGAATACACATCCGCTATCGCCTTTTCGATCGCCGTCAGCGCGTTCGCGCGCTTCTCCAATTCCGACGACTCGTACATCCCTTCTTCCATCAGCGAACTCGGATTGTGCAACATATACAGCCCGTTTCGCGCCATGATCGATCGCCCCGCGCACGCTATCACACTCGCCGCGCTCGCGCATAACGCCTCGATTATCACCGTCACCCCGGGGCGATAACTTTTCAGCTTGTTGTAGATGTTCATCGCCGCAAATACATCCCCGCCGCTGCTGTTGATCCGCAATGTCAGCGGCTCGCGTTCGTCCGGCTCCTCCGGCGAAGACGGACCCTCGCCCAGCAATCCCGTCAATTCTTCTTCCATCGCCGTCGTGATCTCGCCGTAAATTCGATATTCCATTTTTCAACCTGCCTTTCATTTCAAGCCCGCGCGCCTTTTCAGCATTTGCTCGCGCATTCGCTGATACATGTTCTGTTCGTAATCGCTGCCGCTCATTTCCGCAGCCTCCCGCCGCCACGTCGATACTCCCGACTCCACGCGTAACGCCGCAGCCTGTATTTCCTTGATCGGATCCAATGACGGCATCGACGGACCGTAATAATCCGCCGCACTCCAAGCCGCACGCACCAACGGATCGTCGAAAAAGCCCGGGGCTTTCAGCCGACCCGTCCCGATCGCCTCCGTCAAAAATTGATCCCATATCGGCCTCATGAAGTCTCTGATAAACCACTCCCGACGCTGGCGAAATTCTTCATTCGCCTGCAACAGAGCCGCGCGGCTCGCGCTGTAGCTGGCGTTGAACGACTTCTTCAGCACCTCTGCAGGGATGCCCAACGCCGCGCCGCACTGCCGCGTCAATTCCGTCATAAAATCGGCGAATACCGCCGTCGATTGATTGCTGTCGATCGATTTGACATCCACTCCGCGCGGCAATGCCGAGATCGTTCCGCTGCCCAACTTGTATTCGGATACGTCCAATTCTGCCTCGGGTATTTTGCCGAGCACTTCATTGATGTCGAAATTCTCAAGCGGCTGTACGAAGAACAGACTGAAGAACGACTTGACGATCGCGCTCGAGAGCTCCGCAGTCGTATATCGCGCCATTTGCTTCAGCGGCTCTATCACGCTCGCCAAATACGGCACCCCGCGATATTGCCCCGAACGTATGTCATGCGCTATGTGCAAAAAATTCGGAAAGCCCGTGTCGCCGAAGGCAAGCACCCGCGCCCAAGACGTGATTGCATCCCGACCAATCAGATCATTCGGCACGCGGTTTGATACGTGTATCGCCGCCGTTTCCCCGTCTTCGGTCACTTCGATCCCGTTCACGATCCGATTGCCGTTCGCCGCTTTGCCTTCGACAGGATTGAATATCGTCACGCCGTCGCCGCCGACCGGTGTCGAGATCCTGTTCGCTTCCAATAATTGAAGTCGAAGAGTGTAGGGATTGCGCGCGGTCGGGAGCCGCCTTCGAAAAATGCAAAAACAATCTCCGTCCGTCAAATACAGCGTATAGGCTATGTATTGAAGATCGCCGAAGTTGTTTCGCCGATAAAAATCGCAATCGACCGTCGACGACCATAACGCAAATTCCGCCGCCGCATTCTGATTCCACGTCCGCGCATCCGCTTCGCTTATCTTCAACGCAAGGTGATCCGCGCGCGGATATATTTTCAAGCCCGCGCCGATCACGCTCCGCGCACTCGTCGTAATCGCCGCCGCGCCCATCGCCGTGTTTCGCGCCAAATCCGCCGCACGGTTCCTCAACCGATCCATATTCAGATCAATGTCCGAGCCCGCGCTCATCCAACGCGGATGCCAACTCTTTAAAACATTCGACGTCGTCGATGCCCCGCCGTCTCCGTAACCGCTCATTTCATCACCACGCTTTTAGTCGATAAACACCGCGCGCAATGTCCGTTGCTTCTTCATCACGCCGTCCGGTGTCACTCCGTCCGCCAGCATCTCCTCGATCGCTTTTCTGATCTCCGATAAATTCGCCCGAGTCAAACTACGACCTTCCAGCGTGTAACTTTGCGCGCCCGACAGGATCGCGCGCTCCGCATCTAAATATTGCCGTAACCTTTCACTCCGTACGACACATGCTCCCGTGCCCATTTTTCAATTCCCTCCAACCACGCACCCGCGCGCTTCTCTTTGTACTTCTTCAATTGCGCGCCTCTCAACCAAAATTGCGCCGTCGTTTCGAGCCGCTCCCCGTTTAACTCGACCACAAGCGGCATTTCGTAAAAGCCTTCTTTCATGTCATTTTTCATTTCGCACGCCCCTTTTGCAGCCGAGATATGTCCGTCCATACCTCCGCGTCGTTGAAAAAGTCTTCCTCGCGTATTTTTCTCGCACGTACCGGCATCGTCCGCAACATCTTGCACAGCGGCGCGTACAATTCATGCTTCGTCGGCACAAATATTTCGCAACCCATTCGCCCGTCATCGGCTTTATACGCATTCAACGCCAAGCCCCCGTTGATCCGACACCAGCCATCGTATTTCGTTACCATATGTCTGTCTCCTTCGTCTGCGGCTTGCGCGCCTTTCGAGGTGCCGCATACAATTCATCATTATTCTTCAGCCGCTTCCAGTCGATCGCTCCGAACGACTTCATCGCCGCCAGCGCATACACTCGCAAATCTAGCGGCTCGTTCCGGACTCGTTTCGAGATCGGCTCCCATTGCTCGTACAGCATTCCACCGCGTATGTGCCTCACCTTTCGCTCCGCATTCAAGCCCCGAAAATACTGCTCGTCATAGCCGCGTACTTTCAGATATTGATCATCCGCGCCAAAATGACAATATTGCGCACCAGGCGTTTTCACTCGCAACCGTCCGTACACTTCATCTTTGCCTTCATTCACGCCCAGCAGCGTCAGCGGTAATCCGTTTTGCATCGACGTCCGGTAGATCAACTTCACGCCCGCATTGCCCACCCCCTTGATCGGCAACCGTCCATGCGTCAATCGCCGCCGACAGTACGCGTAAACCTCCGACGTCATAAAGCCGCTGTCCACGAACGTTCGCAACACCGACAAATTGCCGTCCGCACTTCGATATTGCCGATCCAAAATCTCGTCGAGCGCATTCCATGGCGTAAGCGTATTGGGCGAGCCGAATACCGCACCACGACGGATGCCCCAACATTCCTCGCCATCGCCCCAACCTACTATCTCGTACTCGATCCGATCTTTCTGAACGTCGACGCCCGCCGTCAACAACAGCACCCCGCGCGGCACTTCATCATCGTATTTCTCCAACCGCAACGTCAATTGATCGCTGTCGCCCATGTCGCCAGGCGATTCGTAACTCAAGCCCAGCCGCGTGTTGTAAAAGACCTGCTCCAACAGCGGCTTCCCGCGCGCCTCCGTCCATTCGCGAAATATTTCCGCCCATTTCACCCACGGACTGTACAGCCCGGATATAAAAAACGAGCGGCAACCGACCGCCTTCGGATTTTCGGCAATGTATTTCTGCCGCGCGCCCTTGATCGCAAGCTCGTCAAATCCATGCCCGCAAGACGGACATCGCCATTTCAGTTCTTCGTCGATCGCACGATAGTCAAGCACGTGCCACTCTCCGCAACACGGACATTCATGCGACCATTGCTCCTTGCTCCCGCCTTCGTACTCGGCGTCGATGCGGCTAACGCCTTCAATTGTCGGCGTTGAGCATACGATGATCTTTCGGTTCCAAAAACTCGACGTTCTCTTGCTCGCAATTTCTATTACATCTCCCTCCGCGCCCGCACTCGGCGGAAATCGATCCACCTCGTCCATCAGCAGTATTCGGATCGGTCGACTCGCCAGCCCCGCAGGACTGTTCGCTCCAGCCAATACCAAACGTCCGCCCAGAAAAAACTTCGACAGGATCGTTTGATCCGATGTCCGTGTCGACGACGCATCCTTCTCCCCGTAAAACAGCGGCTTCAATACTTTGCTGTCGTTGATCATCGGCATGATTCGGCTCTTCGACACGTCCTGCGCTATCTCCAACGTCGGCAACACAAACAAGATGTTGCACGGATCCACATGCGCAAACCGACCCATGATGTTCAGCAAACATTCCGTCTTGCCCAATTGCGAGCCCGATTTGAGCACAATTCGCTCGATGCCCGGCTCCGTCACCGCATCCATGACCGCCTTCAGATACGGCGTCCGAGACGTCCGCCATCGCCCGGGCTCGGCATTGCCCGCCGATATCTGCCGATACTTGTCCGCCCAAGCCGATACGCTCAAGCGCGGCACCGGTCGTAACCCCCGCCCCAGCGTCAGCCGCATCAATTCTTCTTCGCTTTTCATATGAACTTGCCGTTTGCGCCGCGCGCTTGCGCCTCCACGGGACGCATCAATTCCCGTCCGCGATCCCCGCGCCGGTATCTCTGCAACAACACCGAGCGACTTACACCGCATTCAGCCGACAGTTCATAAAAATTCAGCGCGCGTCCGTTTATCTCGATCACTTTTTTCCAAGTCAGACTTTTTCGCTCCACCGTGTATCGCCGCGAATAGCCGCAGCCGCAACTCGTCGTCAATCCCTTCATCAGACGAAATTTCGATATCGCCAGTTCCTGACCGCAATCGCATCGGCAAATCCAATACTCCTGATACCCTTCATAATGATAAAATCGCATCACCGTGTAATGTCCGAATCGCCGACCCGTCAAATCTTCTTTTATCTCGTACTCATCCGCGTCGATCGCTCTCCTGCCCATCTTTGACTACCTCCGATACTTTGTAATTCGACAGCTCCGTCAGCCGCTCTTCCATCTCCCGATCGATTATCGCCGCGATCTCCGACGCCTTCTTTCGCTCCAATTGCGGCGATAATTTCTGCCCAAACGCCAATAAATGCGAGCGCAGCATCGACAGTTGCTCGATCATCGCATGCTCCACCGTCGCCGCATCATACACTTGATTTCGCTCCTTCGCCAATTTCAGCTCCGTAAGCTCGCGCTTCGCCTTTTCATGCAAATTCTTCTCCCGCCAGAAATTAGCCTCGTCGCCGACGCCCGTGCTTTTCTTCGATAAGTAATAATTCATCAGCGAAGGCACCAGATACACCCCGCCCGACTTGTCTCCTTCGTTACGGATCACTATCTTCTCTTCTATCAGCTGATGGATCCGCGGCGGCGTCACACTTAACAGCCGCGCCAACGTCGCCTGTCGACACGTCAGCGTCTCTATATCTTTATCCGATACCTTCATTTCTCTTCTCTCGCATTCATTAAGTCTTTGCGAAAATTCATACCTAAAAAAAGAAAGGGGCCGGCCCGCAATTTGCAAACAGCGCGCCCGAAAGTACCTTTCATAATCGGCAAGCCGCATAACGACGCGCTTCTCGCCCCGTCTTTCGTGAATTCGTTTTTCCGCATAACGACATTTTCTCTTCTTTTCAGCAAAAAAAACGCCGCTTTCACGCATTACTTTGTGATAACGACGCATTTCTTTTCAACAAAAAAGCCGCCGTGGCGTACATTGGCGACTTTTCTGCAACCCCGAAAGTCGATTTACCTCATCGATCGAAAGTTAGAGGGAGACATCCAATCCAATCAGGAGGATTACACAACCGCCCTTGCACTGACGGTTCTCAATCGTTTTTGGAGTGACGCAACCTTTTTTTTAAACCTCACAAATACTTTCGAGTTTATTCTATCTTATCGACTTGACTTTTGTCAACTGTTTTTTTTTGCAATTATTGTTGCGGCAAATCGACGGCGGTTTGATGATCGGCGCACTGCTTACTGATGTCGGCAAGCATTTTCGCCGATTTTTCGATCTCGGCCGAGAGTTGGGCAATCTCGCGATGCTTGTCGTCGATCGACTGCTTCAGCCTTTGAATGTCGTCATTGAGTGCCGAAATTTTGTCGCAGTTGCTTTGAATGTAGAACAGCAACCGCATTTGATGTTTCGTCATTAGTGTTTCCTCCTCACCGGTTAACGACGCACGCCGTCAGTTTCGTTGGTTTTTCAATTGCAGCCGAGAGCCGGGCAATCTCGAGACGCATGTCGTCGATCGACTGCTTTCATTAATGATTTTTGCCGTCGTTTTTTGGGAAGTGCCCGAGCGCGCGCCGGTGAAGGTTGAAGACGTGACTCGGCGAAGTCTTCATCAGTTCCGCAATCCGATTCCAACTCAACCCGTCCAAATACCGCAGGATCATCAACAGCTTCTGCGTCCAATCCAGCTCGGCAACCGTCTGATCAAACTCCGAGCGCAGCATGCCCAGTTCTTTGTAAATGCCCGTCAGTTCCGTTTGCACCGACAGCATTTCGATCAGCCTTTCCTCGAACGACGAATTGTGATCCGTCCGGTGCGGCAACGTGTCGAGCAGATGCGTCGTGCGCTCCGCATCGTCGCGCAACCTTTTCATCTTCGACTCCCCGTACGCCGCCGCCTGCATCAACAGCCTCATTCGCTCCAATCCATCCCGAGTCATGCCGAAGCCTCCTCTTCAAACAACGAGCCATCTTCATTCGCCGCGTCATCCGTCGGCTTCTCTTTGATCTCGATCGTCGTTTCATACTTTTCGTCTTCGGTCATTTCCGAGCGAGCCTCTTCTGCCGCATCGTCTTTCCTCACAGACATCTTTGCCGCCTCCGAAGGCAACACACGCGCCTTTCGCATTTCAGCCGCAGCTTCCGCGCCGTTCATCTTCGTAAACATTTCCATCAGCCGCGCTTTGTGCTTTTCGAGCAATTTGCCTCTGCACGTCTCATAAGCCTCTTCGTCGGCTTTGTCGAGATTCTCTCTTTTGATCAGCCGATATTTGCCCTGCACTTGCGCCACTGTCGCCAAATCGTTTTCACGGATGAGCCTCAGCCAACACGCCAACTTCATGTCGCCCGACGCGATCGCGGCGTTTATCAGCCAATACCATTGCGGACTGTCTTCAGGGGCTTCCTCACGCAACGGATCTATCAGTTCCGGCTTGCCTTGCGCCTGATGATACGCCAACCAGCATTGCCCGCTATACCAACGAATATACTTGTCCGGGCTGTCGCCGGTCTTCATTCGCAACCAATGCCCCTTCAGCTCGTCGCCGTCACTGCGTGCGGCGCGCACTTTGCCGTTGTCGTCGATTTCGACCAGCGCAAGCCGCGTCATCGCCCATTCCTGCGCCGTCGACACCTGCCGTCCGATATCCGTCGGTTTGCCTGCCGCAGCTTTTTCGTTGATGTAATGCAAATTCTCCGCTTGCGCGGGGGTGAAGTCTTTAAGGTAGAAGTGCCCCTTCGACTGCACCAGCTCGCCTCCGTGCGCAAGGTACCGGCGCGCCCACACTTCCCCGAGCAGGTTCATGCCTTGCCAGCCCATCCAGTGCACATTCGCTATCTCGTCGTAGCCGAACGCGTTTACCATCATCCGCGCCACCGACGGCGTCTTTGCCAGTATCTTTACAAAATCGAACGTCTCAAGCCGACCGCCGAGCAACTCGTCCGTCCAAATACGCTTCGCGTCATCCAATGCCTGCTTTTTCGTGTACATCGTCATTTCTTTCGCGCCCCTTTTCTCGTCGTTACATTTTCGCTGTTACAAATCCGTTGTAACATTGGAGGGCGATCGAAAATCGCACGTCCCGCGCGGCTTTTTCAATCGCCTTCCGCCGTTACAATTTCTCCTCACGGAGAATACGTCATGCAAATTTTTTTTTTTTGCTTTGAAGGCGATTTTGTATCAGACTTCCGCGAGCCGCTCGGCTTTGATCGTGACGGGACGTTTAGGTTTGCCGCCCTTTTCGATGCGAACGACGGGGAATTGCCCGTTCTCGTCGATCTCGAGCCAACCGCGCGAGCGGAAGTCCGACAGGCAACGTTTGGGATCAAAGCCGGCTTTTTTGAGCGCGTCGCGCAAGGCTTCGGGGTAGATGCTGACTTTGTCGAAGACCTCGACGGGGCGTTTGACGGTATTGCCTTCTTCGTCGGTGACCGTCCGTTCGACCTTTTTGTAAAAGCGTTTGCCGAGGACGGGATTGCGCGGCTCGATGGTTTTGCGTTTGCCGTCGTCGTCGATGCTCGTAAGATGCGCGCCGTAGAAATTGAACAGGTAGATGTCGATCCAATCGCGGATGAATTTGAAGGCGCGCGCGGCGTCGTCGATCTCGGCTTTCTCGGGCAGGCGATCGAGGATCGGTTTGCCGATTCTGTCGAAGGCGTCCTGCCGCGCGAGTGCCTTTGCGCTTTCGCTGTCGGCACCGAACACCGCGCACGAAGCGAGATAATCGGCAGTCATAAGAATGGCCGCATGCGAGAGATGCTCCAGCTGATAATCGGCTTGTGCGTTCTGCTTTAGCATGTTGAAGAAGTCATCGAAGGCGAATTGAATTTCGTCGAGACGATCTTCCGCGCGGAGCGCAATGAGATATTCGATGTATTTTTGTCCGGCGCGGCCGTAATGTTGCGAAACGAAGCGATGCACGTCGCGCGCTTGCTCTTCATTTTGGAAGATGCGATCGGATTCGACGAGCTCAATTTCGAGTGCGCGGTTGAAGGCACCTGCGGTGGTGTGTTCGTCGAAAAGGCGTTGCTCGCCGTTTGCAAGGATGATCGTCTTCCAATATTGCTTTTTGCGGAGCCGGACTTCGTGATTTTCGATGGTGCCGCGGCCTTTGGTCTCCTCGTTGATCAGAGAGTAGATGAGATTGCCGGTATCGAGGAAGCGTGCTTTGGACTGCCGCTCGTCGATGTAAAGGGGCAGGTCGTTCATGGTGACGGCTTGCATTTCGATGCCGACCGACGTTGAATTGAAAGAAGTTTTGAGTTGAGACGGGTTGCCCCAGACGGAGACGGCAAAAGCCATGGATGCGGATTTGCCGGCGAGAGACGTGCCGTAGTAGTAAAGAGCGAAGGAGCGCGAATTGAGAATGCGGAGGAGAGGAGCGGCGAAAGACGCGGCGAGCGCGATGGCGGCGAGCGGCGACCGACGGATTTTCCATGCGTATTCGATCCAATCGTCGAGGCTGCCGCTTTGCCGGAAGAGGTCTTCGAGATTGCCCATGAATTGGTCGGAGGTATAGGGGAGGCGGAAATGACGGAAGTCGTCATACCAGCCGGGCTGATCGAATTCGAGAACGACGGGGATTTTATCGGCATTGTCGTAGATGATGTCGACGAGGAATTTGGCGAGATATTTGGTTGCGCCGGAGTAAGTTGCGATGCCGAAGTTGGTAAGCGTGAGGAGGGAATTTTGATTGGCGATGTTCTCGAAGTCGGTTTGAATGGTGAACCATTGTCTGCGGTCGAAGACGGCGAGCTCGACTTTGCGCTTGCCGGTGACGGAATTTTGAATGATGCGCGTGGGGACGATGGGGGTGCGCGCGGCGGCGCAATCCTTATCGATGAAGAAGATGCCTTCGGTGTAGAAGATGAAGTCGACGGGGATTTGGAGATCGATGGGGCAGGATGGAATTTCTTCTCGCGTGAAGGCGATCTCCGACGGCGAAACGTTTTTTGTCGAAGGGGATGTGATGTGGGCTTCGGGGCGAATTTGCTCGAGCTCGGCTTGAATGTCTTCGATCAACTTAGTCGCATCGCCGCGAAGGGCTTCTCTTTCCGACAAAAAACGCTCGTTAACGTCTTTGAAAGTGCCCGCCAAGAATGTGGCGTCGAAGAAGGCGATATTGCGTTTCTGCAATTCTCGACGGAATTTGTCTTTAGCCTGTTTGACGGGTACGGCGTCTTCATTGTCGAAGGCGACCGCAAACGCTTTGGGCTTTTGCTTGGTTTGATCGATGAGCGCGCTGCACTTGTTGACGTTGGATATGGAGTGACAGGCGATTGCGTTATCGAAGCCGAGCTCGATGAGAGAAAGTGCATCGAAAGCGCCTTCGAGCGCGATGATGATGTCGAATTTGCCGACGGCTTCGGCGTTGAAGACGGACACTTTGCCGGCGTTTTGTTTGACGTATCTGCGCGCGGCTTCGGGGATTTGGTCGATGTTTCTGGTGTCGCGCGCGAGGTAACCGCCGTTGCCGAATGGGATGATGAGGCGCGGCGAGACGGCGAATTGTTTACCGGCGAATTTCGGATGTTGCCATTTGGGCTCGAAGCCGATGTTGAATTTTTTGCAGACGTCGAGCGAAAGGCCGCGCGCTTTCCAATAATCGGTTTGTTCGAGCCGAGTTTGTGCGCGGGCGATGAAGTCGGAGAAATCGGGCGGGGTATTTTGCGTGGTCGGTTTTTGCTCGACGGTTTGCTCGACTTTGGTGTCGGGAGTGATGCCGCAGCGTGCGGCGACGTATTCGACGGCTTTATTGAAGTCGAGTTTGATGTGCCAGCCGTTAGTTTTGCAGACGATGTCGAAGATATCGCCGCAGAAGCCGCAGCCGAAGCATTTGAGTTTGTGGTCGCCGAATTCTGAGATGCCTGTGCCGTGGGTGCCGGAGCCCGAGCCGCAGAAGGGGCAGATGATGCCCTTGCCGGAGTTATCGGCTGGGAAGAGGTCGCGCCACTTGGCGCGCATTTGTGACAGTTGCGCGCTACTGTATTTTTGTACGCCCATGATGAGGTAACTCCTTTCTATCGGCGAAGCCGGAAATGATTTTGCGGTGTCAAGCAACTGCATCCAAATATCTATC
>ERZ842401.1237-NODE-1237-length-37062-cov-8.632394_pt1 | contig 37062 bp, 35 predicted proteins | sample MGYA00521270_ERZ842401 | MGnify/ENA primary metagenome ERZ842401 (study PRJEB31892, sample SAMEA3878208) | bioreactor metagenome | biome: Moose rumen | place: Sweden | collected 2011-10 | study: EMG produced TPA metagenomics assembly of the PRJEB12797 data set...
AGCCCGCCCAGAAGTGGCTCAAAGACCGCAAGGGCATGACGCTCACCTTCGAGGACGTGAAGCACTATCAGCGCATCATCTACGTGCTGCGGCAGACGGAGCGCATCATGAAGGAAATTGAAATGACGTGATAACGTGATAACGAAATAACGTAATAACGAAATAACGTGATAACGAAATAACGAAATAACGACAAAAACCTAACAACAATGGAAATCAAACACTTCGGATATTATTGGTTAGACACGTGGGTCCTTGCCAACGTGATACAGTTGGCCACTCAGGATTTCTGCATCCGCTATCTGAATCGCACAAACGACCCGTGTGGCCGTCAGTTCGACCAAATGACACAGGCGGCCCGTTCTGCGCCAGCCAACATAGCAGAAGGGAACTCACGCCACTCCACGTCGAGAGAGACCGAGATGAAACTCACAGATGTTGCCCGCGCCACCTTGTCAGAACTGGCCAACGATTATCTGAACTGGCTCCTGCGACAGGAAAGCATCCCCTGGTCGGTCAATTCCCCGGAATATCTGGCTGTCAGCAACCTGCGTCTCTGACCCATACCCCGCAGACGACTGGGCAGATTCCACCAAGCGCAGGATGTACGTGGATTTGGTCTGTATGAATCCTGTGGAACCGGGTGCAAAGCCTGATGTCTCGCTTGAAAGGCTACAGAAAGAACACCAAAGCGGCGCAACCTGAATGTGTGGGTTGCGCCGCTGATTAAATAATAAGCTGAACGTACTTAAGGTGGTACGTGTGGGTGTTTATTGGATCTTAAACTTCACGGGGAAGGTGAACCATACACGCACGGGGTCACCGTGTTCGTTCTTAGCAGGGCTGAAGCGCGGGGCTTTTTTCAGCGCGGTAATTGCTGCTTGGTCGCACTCACGTGAGAGACCTTTCACTACGCGTACATCGCCGATACTACCATCTTTCTCTACCACGAAGCGGAGCGTTACGGTACCTTGCAATTCTTGCTCAATAGCAATGCTTGGATATACGACGGTCTTGTTCATAAATGCGATAAGCGCGGCTTCACCACCGGGGAATTGTGCCATTACTGCCACACCGCTCTCGGAGTAAATCTCGTTGTCGGCGGAGCGAACGGCTTGTTGGCCGGTGCTTGTGCCTTTACCGCCTATCTGTCCGCGTCCGGCATTGGGGTCGTGGCTCGTACCGCCGACGTTCATTCCGGCAGTAGCTACCACGGTTCCTCCGGCATCGCCACCATAAGTGCGGTTGGAGAATGCGGCACGGCTGTTCTGAAGGTTCTGCTGGCTGGAGAGTTCGCGGCTTTCATCCACTTTGTCCACGATGGCGACGGTGGTAAAAGTCTCCGTAGCCCTTGCTGCAACGGCTTCAACAGCTGCGGCAGGCTGATCTGGAACAGTATTCTCTTGTGGAGTCTCCTCCTTCTTCTGTTCCTGCTCGGGCAACTTTTCGGGCTTCTTCTCCTCTTCCTCCTCTTTTTCCTCCTCCTCTACTTCTTCAAGCTGAGAAAGTTCGGTGGCACTCTCGTCTTCAAAAGCCTCAACAGCGGCTTTGGTAAGGTTTACCAAGCCTATGAGGGCGAAGATAGCGGCGATGAGTGCACAGAGGGTGAAGAAAGCATACATATTGCGCTTACCAGCGTGGGCACGCAGGCGATAAGCACCGTACTCTTTGTTGCGGCCTGCAAACACGAGGTCGCACCATTGCTTGGAAATCAAATCAATCTTTGCCATAGCGTTGTAACGGTGTTTATTGAGCCGGCGCACCACCGCCCTCGGCGGCATCTACGTAGCCTTGCTCTGTTTCAGTAAAATTATCGATCACGTACTTACCGATGCTGCAAATCTGCATCTCGTCAAGGATACTCATAAGATTGTCGTAGGATGCGGCATCGCTCGGACGGATAATGACGCTTGGTGTCTCCTTGCCCTCTTTGATTTCCTTCAAAGCTTCCTGGAAGGCTTCTTTGTTTTTGCGGAACGTTTCGGGGTCGGAGCTCTGTTCCATAGCGAACTTGTCCTTCAAGGCCTGTACCTGTTTCAAGGCATCGGCATTCTGCTTCATAAGGATTTGGCGAATACCGTTCTTGCCATACTCGGTCTTTTTGAAAGGAACTTCCGTGGGATTTCCTACACAATAGTAGAGGGTATTATCAGCCCCGAGCAACACGGTGATGGCTTTGTTTGCAGCCACCTGCGTTTGGTTCTGTGCATCGGTCTCCACGTCGGACGGCATAGCGATTTCCATCGTTTGCGGCTTGATGAGCGTGGTACAGAGCATAAAGAACGTCACAAGGAGCATTATCATGTCCACCATCGGCGTGAAGTCGACGCGGGCATTCATTTTCTTTTGTTTGCTACTACCTGTCTTTGCCATAGCTTACTCTTCGTTTTTAAGGGCGGTAATCAAGTTGTAACGGTTCTCGTGGATGCTTCGCAGGGAGTCCATCACTTTCTTGATAACGGCGTAGGAGGTGGACTTGTCGGCCTTGATGGCGATGCCCATATCCTCACCGCAGGCGGCGCGTGCCGCACCGACCCATTCTTTCAACTCATCGTTTGTGCTATCGCAGGGGATGCCCGCCTTGGCATCGTCGTTAAGGTAGCTGTTGCGCTCGGCGGCCTCCAGTTTGAGCCACGAAGCCAGTTGTGACTTGCGGCTGCCAAACATCGGCACGTTGATGAATTCTTTCATCTGCTTGTCGTCGAGGCGCAGGCCGTGGCTCTTTTTCATCTCGCGGGCCAGTTTCTCCATTCCTTTAGGAGAGTCCATATTCATGAAAACTTTGCCGTTCTTCTCTACGAAGATGGTCATGAGGTTGGTCTCTGGAATTTTGATTTCTGACACGGAGCCAGGAGCCACCACTTTTACGGGCTCATCCTTAACGAATGTGGCGGTAAGCATAAAGAAGGTAAGCAGCAGGACCATGACGTCGCTCATCGGCGTCATGTCGATGAACGTGTCTTGTTTCTTGATCTTAAATCGTCCCATTGTCTTTGTTTTACCTTTGGGAGCACTTGCATACTATATTATGCCACGTGCGTCCCTTTGTTTATGCTTATGGTTTAGTGCGTAGCGTTAAAGGTCTCTACAATGCTGAAGCCCACCTCATCGAGGCTGAACGTCAGGCGGTCAATCTTGTTGGTGAAGTAGTTGTAGGTGATAGTGGCTACAGCACCCGTAGCAATACCCGAGGCGGTGTTTACAAGGGCCTCGGAGATACCTGTTGCAAGGGCTGCGGAGTCGGCACCGCCCTCGCCGGCGTTCATAGCACCGAAGGAGCGTATCATACCGAGCACCGTTCCGAGAAGACCAGTCAGCGTACCGAGGCTAACGATAGTACCTACGATAGGCATATTCTCTTGGAGCATAGGCATCTCAAGTGCGGTGGCCTCTTCGAGCTCTTGGCGGATAGCCAGAAGCTTCTGCTCTTTGGTGAGTTTTTCGTTCTTGTCCATCTCTTCATATTTATTGAGCGTGGAGCGAACGACATTGGCCACACTACCTTGCTGCTTGTCGCAGATTTGCTTAGCCTTGGCCATATCACCACTTGAGAGTGCAGCCTTGATTTGTTCAACGAACTTAGCAAGAGCCTGCTTACCGTATGCGGTGCGGATAGCGAAGAAACGCTCAATAGCAAAAGCTATCACAGAGAAGAGAAGTGTCCAGATAATAGGCACAACGAAACCGCCTTTATAAACGGTACCGATAAGGTTTGCGGGGCTAAGCTCTACGTCGCTGGGAGCAAATACGGAGAACAGCGTGCCTCCTTCAATCAGTTTGTCGCCGCCTTGGAAGTTGCTTAGGTGGCCAAACACAAAGAGATAGATGCATACGGCCAAAACGGCACAGGCGAGAATCACGAGGAAGCCCGACTTAATACCCGTAAAGCCTTGGCTTGCCTTTTTGGCTTTCGGTGCTGCCTTGGGAGCAGCCTTTGCAGCACCCTGAGGTGCAGTTGCTTTTGTAGTGTCCATGATTTGGATTTTGGTTGTTGTGAATAAAAAAATTAAATTGTTTGTAAAAGTTGATTACGTTCTCAAAGGATTGCAAGGAAAGGTTCTTAGACCCCCACACTCCATAAATTATATATAGACGAAGAAAAATGGAGATAGGCAAAAGGCTATGCACTTGCTAAACTTGCCACAAAAATACGCGCTAAAACGTAAGTAACAAAGATTTGCGAAGAAAAAATTGCTATTTATCCCTGAAACGAGCCGTCGTAGAGCCGTAAAAAAGGTTTTTGCCGAGAAAGGAGTGGTATGGTTTGTTTCTTTTGTTATTTTTGCGAGCAAATAATTATTCTTATCCACAAACTATGCAACAAATTGATTGGTCAAACCTTTCTTTTGGTTATGTTCGCACGCACTACAACGTGCGTTGTTACTGGCGCGATGGTGCTTGGGGAGAGATAGAAGTCTCTTCCTCCGAAGACATTAACATACACATGGCCGCCACTTGTCTCCACTATGGTCAGGAGGCTTTTGAGGGACAAAAGGCCTTTCGCTGTCCCGACGGGAAGATACGCATCTTCCGTATTGATGAAAACGCACGCCGCCTGCAAGCCACAAGCCGTGGCATTATGCTACCCGAAGTACCTACGCCACTTTTTGTAGAAATGGCGAAAAAGGCGGTAAGGCTCAACGAGGACTTCCTGCCACCGTACGAAAGTGGAGCGGCTCTCTACATCCGCCCGCTACTCATCGGCACGGGGCCACAAGTAGGTGTACATCCCGCCGAGGAGTATCTCTTCCTTATATTCGTAACGCCCGTAGGTCCATACTTCAAAGGCGGTTTCTCCACCAACGACTATGCCATCGTGCGGCAGTACGACCGTGCGGCACCATTGGGAACAGGCACTTATAAGGTGGGAGGCAACTATGCCGCCTCGTTGCGTGCCAACAAGATTGCCCACGATGCCGGCTACGCCTGTGAGTTCTATCTGGACTGTAAAGAAAAGAAATACATTGACGAGTGTGGCGCAGCCAATTTCTTTGGTATAAAAAACAACACATACGTTACGCCGAAATCTACGAGCATACTGCCCAGCATCACAAACGACAGCATGCAGCAACTGGCAAGCGACCTGGGTATGACGGTGGAGAAACGTCAGATACCACTTGAAGAACTCAATGAGTTTGAAGAGGCGGGTGCTGTAGGCACTGCGGCGGTGATTAGCCCTATCGGAAAGATTGTTGACTTAGAGCGCGGCACAGAGTATGTCATCTCTAAGAACGGTGAGCCGGGGCCTATGAGCAAGCGTCTATACGACAAGTTCCGCGCCATACAATACGGATTAGAGCCCGACACACATAATTGGATAACTTTTGTAGATTAAACTTTCCGCAAGACACCATATATAATATATGTCTAATAGGTTGCACACACTTTCCGTTCTGCTCGTTTTAGGCTTATTCTTGCTGAGTTTAGGTAGTTGCCGGCAAAAGACGGGTCGCGACACCGCCGCCGCTATTGCCGACAGCCTACGCCAAGCCCATAACGACAGCACACAAGCCGAGCTCAACGAACTGCGCGAGTTGGCCGAGCTCGACCGCCGCGAGATGGAGAACGAATATGAAGAGTACGCACAGCAGTATCGTGTGCTGAGGGTTCAGGTGAAAGATACGCTACTGCGCCGCCAACTGGAAGAAAAAGAGCAGGAAGCCAACCGCCTACTTGCAGAGCTTCGCACCGTGCGCGAAGGTAACGCTGCAGAGATTCGTCGTTTGCGTGAAGAGCTCACCACCGTGCGCGCCGTCTTACAAGACTATGTACGCCAGGTAGATTCCCTGCAACGTCGCAACGAGACACTGGTGGCCGAGCGCGATGAGGCACGCCGTCAGGCAGGGGCTGCGAGCGAGCGTGCCGACGAGCTCACCGGTGAGCGCAACCGCCTCTCGCAGCAAGTAGCCGTGGCAGCACGACTAAATGCCACCGGTGTGAGCGTACGCCCCGTGAAGAAAAATGGTAAAGAAGCCCGTAAGACAAAAGAGATTAAAGGTTTTGACATCTCCTTTACTATAGCACGTAACAGCACCGCACGAACCGGCAACCGCACCGTCTTCGTACGCTTAATGGCTCAAGGAGGCACGGTGATAACCCCGGCCGGGACGTTCCAATACCACGACAAGACCATTCAGTATTCTGCAAAACGTACTGTGGAATATGCGGGTGAGGATATTCGTGTAACACTACACGTAAGTGCCGACGAGTTTCTCAATCCAGGCACTTACTCCGCCTATATCTTTACCGATGGTCAACAGATAGGTAGCGGCAGTGTAAACATCGACAAATAAAAAGACCATCAGCCCACCACTCCTCCTATGTCTAAGATAATCCTTACAGGCGACCGCCCCACGGGACGCCTACACATTGGCCACTACGTTGGCTCACTGCGTCGTCGCGTACAGATACAAAACGAAGGCGACTACGACAAGATGTTCGTATTCATAGCCGATGCACAAGCCCTCACCGACAATGCCGACAACCCGGACAAAGTGCGCGAGAACGTCATAGAGGTAGCCCTCGACTATCTCTCCGTGGGGCTTGACCCGACAAAGACGTGCATCTTTGTCCAGTCGCAAATACCCGAATTGTGCGAACTATCCTTCTATTATATGAATATGGTAACCGTGTCGCGCTTGCAACGCAACCCCACGGTAAAGACCGAGATACAAATGCGCGGTTTCGGCGGTGAGAGTATTCCGGTAGGGTTCTTCACCTATCCCATTAGTCAAGCCGCCGACATTACAGCATTCGAGGCCACCATCGTACCCGTGGGTGAGGATCAAAAGCCTATGCTGGAACAAACCTGCGAAATCGTGCGCCGCTTCAACCATATCTACGGCGACACATTAGTAGAGCCCCGTATTCTCCTCCCCGACAACACCGCGTGCCTGCGTTTGCCCGGTACTGATGGCAAGGCAAAGATGAGCAAGAGCCTCGGCAACTGCATCTATCTAAGCGATGATGCTGCCACACTCAAGAAGAAAGTAATGTCAATGTACACCGATCCAGCACACATCCACGTGGAAGACCCTGGCCACCTTGAAGGAAACGCCGTATTTACGTATCTTGATGCCTTCTGCCGTCCCGAACATTTTGCAGAGTACTGGCCTGAATACGAAAGCCTTGACGCTCTGAAAGAGCATTACACACGCGGTGGACTCGGCGACATGAAAGTAAAGAAGTTCCTCTTAAAAATCCTTGATGCCGAACTCACCCCCATTCGTGAACGCCGCAAGCAGTTTGAACAAGATATCCCCGCCGTATATGAAATGTTGCAACGCGGCAGTGAAGAGGCTCGCACAGCGGCTATGCGCACACTAAACAAAGTACGTCAAGCTATGCGCATTGACTATTTCAACGACACGGCACTCATTCAAGCGCAGGCGAAGAAGTATCGCCAAGGCTAAAACCGACGTATGCAAAGCAAAACATCATAAATCACACGACCATTATGAAAAAAACCATTCTTCTACTTGCTTTCGGCCTCCTCATCACAGCCACTCTGCGTGCCGAAGTGATTTCCGCCGAGTCCGAAACGCCTATTGAGCCAGATAGTACTGCAACAAACGAACCTCAGACATCGTCCTTTGCCACAGCCTACAACGCTGTGCAAGATGCCCTTGCCTCCACAGGTAGCGACATTAAGTTTGGCGGCTACATCATCGGATCATATAAGTACAACGATCAAGAAGGACAGAAATCTAACAGCACATTCGACCTCCGCCTCGTGCGTCTGTATGTGGACGGCCACGCCTTCAAAGATTTTTACTATAAGTTGCAACTGCAAGTCAATGGCCAACCCGGTGAGGACAAAGGCGCACGCATCGTTGATGCCTTTGTAGAGTGGCAGAAGTTCAAGGAGTTGCGCGTAAAACTCGGTCAGTTTAAGCGCAGTTTTGGTTTTGAAAACCCTATGAACCCGCTTGACGTGGGCTTCGGAGCTTACTCACAGGCTACAACGAAACTCATCGGCTTTAGCGACCGCGTGGGCGAGCACGCCTGCAACGGACGCGATGTGGGTGTTCAGTTGCAAGGCGACTTCTTCCCGATGTCCGATGGCCATCGCTTCCTCCATTATCAAGTGGGCTTCTTCAACGGTCAGGGCGTGAACCACACCGACAAAGACAACTTCAAAGACCTTATTGGCGGCCTCTGGATTTCGCCCGTGAAAGGAATGCGAATTGGCGGATTTGGATGGAACGGCAAATACACCTATGAGAAATATAGTGGTGCGGAAAACACACTCCCCTCCACCGACCGCATCCGCTGGGGACTCAGTGCCGAATATATGGGCGACTGGCAAGTGCGTGGCGAATACGTCTGGAGCAAAGGACGCTGTGTCACCAACGCGGCTGCACCTGAGCACGCCGATGCGTGGTACATACAAGGTGCTTTTCCCCGCCATAATGGTTTTCAACTGAGCACACGCTGGGACTGCTATCGCTACAACCAGTCGTGGAATAGCCTCAAGCAAATATATGAGGTGGCACTAACCTACTATTTCAACAAGAACCTCTTTATTCAGGCCGAGTACGACTATACGCACGACAAGACCAGCAACGACCGCAACTACAACTCCGTGGGCGTGCAGGTTTATTGCAGATTTTAATCTACTTCAAAGATACGCTAAGGGGCTTAATGGAAAAGCGATAAACTCCATTAAGCCCCTTTTCTTTTCTTCATCTCCCCGCGCAAAGGGCTAAATCTCTTTCAAGAAGAGGAGTACGTCTTCGCGCCCGTTCTGCCCATTATAATACTGCGGGAGCGTACCTATCAGGGTATAGCCGGCGCGTTGGAAAAGGCGGACAGAGGAGGCCACATGGACAGGAACGTGTGCGGTAAGGACACAGAGGGCTAATTGCCGGGCCTTGGCTTCAATGGCTTGCAAGGCTTGCTGTGCCACACCTTGTTTGCGAAACGACGGTATCAGAGCGATACCTACCTCGGCGTGGGCGTTATAAAAATCAATAGAAGTAAGGTCTATGAGCCCTGCTACAACATCATCGCCGGTGCATACTACCAATCGCAGTTCGCCTGTCTCAAGAGGCGTTGCGGGTTGTTGAGAAAGATATCGCTGCACGGCATATCGCGACACGGGAACGTGGTCTGCCGACACCTCAGCCACGTCGGGCGTATTCTCTAAGGCATACACCCATTCCAAGTCTTCGGGCTCTAAGGCGCGCAGATGTATAGGGAGCGTCATTGGTGTTGTAGTTTGCGACCGTTTTCGGCACCATGAAAAATGATTTCACCCGTAGCATTGTCGTAGAGTGCCAATCTCACTTTGCCTGCCGACTGTTGTAGCAAACGAATAATGGCACAGCGGGTGTAATCCGCTATATCATAAACCACAAAGTCGTACTGCGCCACATCTTCCGTCGTGTGTCCTTCGGCATTAACACGATGGATTGTGGTTCGCCAGGCCAAGTCATCAGCACACTTTTGAAACCGTTCGCCGTGTGAGCCAAAATACGCGGCACGTGGTTGCAGCCAAACTTTATGACGCTTGAAGCGATAGTTCAGACTTACGCATAGCCCGTTGAGCCAACCTTTTAGTGCTTTGGCTGCTATAGCGGCGTATATTATAGGGCGAAGCCAAAAAGCATAGTGCGGGAAATGTTTGCGAAGAAACACAAGCATCGCACCATAGAAGACGTGAGCATATCGATAGCTCGTTTTGTTGGTACTCTCGCCTTTAAAATGGATGAGTAAGGCAGGCACATAGTAGTTCGTCTTTCCCTCTTGCATAAGTCGATACGACAGGTCTATGTCCTCGCCATACATAAAATAGTCGGTATCAAACCACGCTTTGCGCCCATCGTTTCGCACCATCATACACGCTCCGCTGACCACCTCGGTGGCGTGGGGCCTATCGCTCGGCATATAGGCCATATAATAACGTCCGAAAAGACGCGATGTCGGAAAGACGGCGGTGAGGCCTGCCATCTTACAAAAAGCAGTCCACGGCGTGGGCAATCCACGGCGCGACTCCGGGGCAAACGTGCCGTCGTCGTTCGTCATGCTCACCCCCACGGCACCCGCATCGGTATGTAGCTCGGCAAACTCGAGTAGTTGTACGAGGAGGTTCTCGGCTGGGATGGTGTCGGGGTTTAGAAAGAGGATATAATCGCCCGTAGCCTGTTGCGCCGCCAGGTTGTTGGCACGACTAAAGCCAAGGTTACTACCCGCATCAATGATATGTATTTGAGGAAACGCCGCAGCAGGAAAGTGTGTGCGCAGATAAGCAAGCGAGTTGTCCGCACTCGCATTGTCCACCACAAACACCTCAAGAGCCACGTCGCCCTCTTGTGCGAGCAAGGCCTGCACCGCTTGACGCGTAAAACGTGCCACTTGGTAGTTTACTATGATAACCGAGATTTTCACGAGGCAGTCCTATGAATCTTTGCGCGTGAGGCTGACTACTTCGCGCTGTGAGGGAAAACAGAACACGGCAGCAATGAGCGAAATCATTAGCGCGTAGTGTGCTGTCTGGCTTTGCAGTGTGGCGTAATAAACAAACACCTCCGTAAACAAACTAATGGCTAATATAGCAAGCCTTAGGGCGTCCCACTTAAAATAGGCCGATGCTCCGTGCAGGGCGAGTTCGCGCCTGGTTTTAGCAAACGACATCAGGCGCAAGGCTGTATAAGTGCCGCCAATGCAAAGCACCACACATAACACATCTAACACATACTGCCACTGCCCATTACCACCGAGAAAACCAGACGGCAATACGCTCAGTTCTGAGAGTGTAGCATACGTGGCCGTGAATAAAAGTATGAGCGCAAAAAGGAGTTGATGAAAACGCAGAGAGTTCATACTATCTTCTATATCATTAAAAGGGGCTAAGTATCTTTCACTATCGTGCGTGCCACAAGAGCGCGTCCGAGGGTGGCTTCATCGGTGTAGTCCAAATTGTCACCCACGCTGATGCCTCGTGAGAGGGCTGTTAGCAACACCTTCTTTCCTGCCAACCTACGCGTAATAAAAAACTGCGTGGTATCGCCCTCCATCGTAGGACTAAGCGCGAAAATCACTTCTTTGATGCCACCAGCATCCACACGCTCGATAAGGCTTTGGATCTCTAACAGATTAGGCGTGACACCCTCCACTGGATTTATCACCCCGCCCAACACGTGGTACAAGCCCCGATACTGCCCTGTGGCTTCAATGCTTAGCACATTGCTGATATTCTCCACCACACATACCATTGTGGCATCGCGGAGAGGATTGGCACAAATCTCACACGTATCGGTGTCGCAGAGGTTGTGGCATATATGACAGTGCTTCACGTCAAGGCGCAGACGTACCAAACTATCGGCAAGCGCATTTACCTGAGAAGCATCTTGGCGCAAGAGATATAACGCGAGACGTAGGGCGGTCTTCCTACCTATGCCTGGCAGTTTGGATATCTCAGACACAGCACGTTCCAGTAGAAGAGAGGGGAAAGTATAGTCCACAAAAAAGTAACGGGGTTTTGCAGGGCAAAGATACAAATTGTCGCCAGAATAGCGTGCCTAATACGTAAAAATGCCGAAAAACAGCCTTACAGCATCAATAAATACCAGCGGCTCGACTGCTTGCCCTATAAGGGCAACAACATAGCTACGCCCGCCTGCACGCTCAGGGGCATTACTCTACGTCCGAAGCATAAATGAATAAACAAAGTCCGACCCGTTTTAAGACATAGTCCGACCCGTGTAAAAACATAGTCCGACCGCGTAAAAACATAGTCCGATTGATTTTAAAATCAATCCGATTGATTTTAAAATCAAAGCCTTTGATTTTAAAATCAAAAGGACTAAGTTTAAAAGCCGTCCGAGTAAGTATAAAATCCGTCCGAGTAAGTATAAAATCCGTCCGATAAATTTTCCCTTTCACGCCTTTCAATAAAAAAATCACAAAGCCTTTGCGCAAGGCTATTTGCAAAGCGTGCCTTACTTTTTGAAAGAAAAAAAACACATCCACTTATCATCTACAACGAAAACAAGCAAGCAAGAAACACAATTTGTCACAAAATCATAAATTTGCAACGAAGAAAAGTTTCAAAAGCAGAGACACTCACCACTCCTTTTTTTATTTAATACGTGCTGGCTTAACCATTACCTATTATGGACACACCTAACTACAAAATTCCCCTTCATAGTTCACAAAGCACTCAAGGACGCCGTATGGCTGGGGCGCGCGCTTTGTGGATTGCCGCCGGGATGAAACGCGAGCAATTTGGAAAACCCATAATTGCCATAGCCAACTCGTTCACTCAGTTTGTGCCCGGCCATACCCATCTGCACGAAATAGGCCAACAAGTAAAAGCCGAGATAGAACGTCTCGGTTGCTACGCCGCTGAATTTAACACCATAGCTGTTGACGACGGTATAGCGATGGGACACGATGGTATGCTCTATTCCTTGCCCTCGCGCGACATTATAGCCGATAGTGTAGAATACATGTGTCGTGCCCACAAAGCCGATGCCTTGGTATGTATTTCCAACTGCGACAAAGTGACACCCGGAATGCTTATGGCCGCTATGCGCTTGAACATACCCACCGTCTTTGTGAGCGGAGGTCCCATGGAGGCGGGACGCTGGCACGGAGAGAACGTCGATCTCATCACGGCGATGGTAAAAGGTGCTGACAACACCGTTAGCGACGCCGACCTTGCAGAGATAGAAAACAACGCCTGCCCCGGCTGCGGCTCCTGCTCCGGTATGTTCACCGCCAACTCTATGAACAGCCTCACCGAAGCCCTCGGCCTTTCGCTGCCCGGCAATGGCACAATCGTGGCAACCCACACCGAGCGCACAGCACTTTTTAAGCGCGCCGCACACCTGGTGGTGGAAAACGCCTTGAAATACTATCGCGATGGCGATGACACACTCCTGCCCCGCTCCATCGCCACACGCGAGGCACTGCTCAACGCAATGACCCTCGATATTGCTATGGGTGGCAGCACAAACACCGTACTCCACCTCTTGGCCGTGGCACGCGAGGCAGGCGCAAACTTCACTATGGCCGACATTGATGCCTTGAGCCGCCGTGTGCCGTGTATATGCAAGCTTTCGCCTAACACAATGCGCTACGCCGTGCAGGACTGCAACAGGGCCGGCGGCATACTCGGCATAATGGGCGAGCTATCAAAAGGCGACCTGCTTACGCTTGATGTCAAGCGCGTTACAGGCCAAACACTCGGACAAGACATCAACGACTATTGCATTACCGGCGCAGAAATTCCACAAGCGGCCTATGACATCTACTCCGCAGGCCCCGGCGAGAAATTCTCCACCACAATGGGCAGCCAAAGTGTACGCTATAAAACTCTTGACACCGACCGACAGCACGGTTGCATCCGCGACCTACAGCATGCTTATACGCAAGATGGCGGGCTGGCAGTACTCTTCGGCAATATAGCCCAAGACGGTTGCGTGGTAAAGACGGCAGGTGTTGATGAGCGTTGCTGGATATTCAGTGGCACGGCGCGCGTCTTTGATAGCCAAGAAGATGCCTGCGAGGGTATCTTGGACGGCACGGTAAAGGCCGGCGATGTAGTTGTTATCACACACGAAGGACCGCGCGGCGGCCCCGGAATGCAAGAAATGCTCTATCCCACCAGCTACCTTAAGAGCCGTCACCTCGGCACCGCTTGTGCACTTATCACCGACGGACGCTTCAGCGGCGGCACCTCTGGCCTAAGCATCGGACACATCTCCCCCGAGGCGGCCAGCGGTGGAGCCATCGGCAAAATCCTTGATGGCGATATCATTGATATCAATATCCCCGCCCGCTCTATCAATGTGCGCCTCAACGATAAAGAACTCGCCCAACGCCCTATGCGGCCACTACAACGAAAGCGCGAAGTAACAAAAGCCCTGCGCGCCTACGCCTCTATGGTTGCCAGTGCCGACAAAGGCGGCGTGAGAGAGGCGTAAGCCTTTTTACTTGCTGACGTTGGTAAAAGAGGTTAACAGAAATCTGTCGTTACCGTAATTAAAACATACACCCTATCATAATGCAGCAGAAACTAAGCGGCGGACGTATCCTTATGGAATCGCTCCTTGCCGAAGGCGTAGAGACAATCTTTGGCTACCCCGGCGGAGCCATTATGCCCACCTACGATGCCCTCTATGACTACCGCAAACGCCTTAACCATATTCTCGTGCGCCACGAGCAAGGCGCAGCACACGCCGCAGAGGGCTATGCCCGTGTGAGCGGACGAACCGGCGTTTGTATCGTCACAAGCGGCCCCGGCGTAACGAATACCGTCACTGGTGTGGCAGATGCAATGATTGACAGCACACCGATTGTGGTTATCGCCGGCCAAGTCGGCGCACAGATGCTCGGCACCGATGCTTTCCAAGAGGTTGATGTAGTAGATATGATGCAACCCGTTTGTAAATGGGCCTATCAAATACGCCGCGCCGAAGATGTAGCCTGGGCAGTAAGCCGCGCTTTCTATATAGCCAGTAGCGGACGCCCCGGACCCGTTGTACTCGACTTCACCCGCAACGCACAAATTGAAGAGGTGGACTACGAACCACAGCGCGTGCGTTTTATACGCAGCTATCAACCCGTGCCACACACCGAAGCACAGAGCATAGAAACGGCTGTAAAACTCATTGAACAAGCGGAACGGCCTTTGGTGCTTGTGGGGCAAGGCGTAGAACTGGGCAATGCACACCAAGAGCTACAAACGTTTATAGAAAAGATCGACGCCCCCGCTGGTTGCACCCTCCTCGGCCTTTCAGCCCTGCCCACCGCACACCCGCTAAATATGGGTATGCTCGGCATGCACGGTTCGCTGGCTAACAACAAGATGACACAACAATGCGACCTGCTCATCGCTGTGGGAATGCGTTTCGACGACCGCATCACGGGGAAGCTCTCTACCTACGCACGTCAGGCAAAAAAGATACATTTTGACATCGACCCCTCGGAAATCAATAAGAACGTAGAAGTAGATGTGGCGGTACTTGGCAACTGCAAAGACACCCTCGCCACAGTGACCAAACTTGTTCACACAAAGAAACACCCAGCCTGGCGCGAAGCCTTCCGCCCTTATCACGACCAAGAGCAACGCATCGTCATAGAGCCTCAAATCCATCCCACCGACGGCCCACTGCGTATGGGAGAAGTAATACGCCGCGTGTCCGAGCTCACTCACGACCGAGCTATTATGGTTACCGATGTAGGTCAAAACCAAATGTTTGCAGCTCGTTATTTCCGTTTCTCACAGCCGCTCAGCGTTGTTACCTCTGGAGGCATGGGCACTATGGGCTACGGGCTACCCGCCGCCATTGGTGCCACGTTTGGCGCACCAGAGCGCGAGGTATGCCTCTTCATCGGCGATGGCGGGCTACAAATGACAATACAGGAGTTCGGTACCATAATGGAACAAAGAGCACCTGTGAAAATCATCCTCCTAAACAATAACTACCTCGGAAACGTGCGCCAGTGGCAACAACTCTTTTTCCAACACCGCTACTCCTTCACGCCGATGCTAAACCCCGACTACGAACAAATAGCCGCCGCGTATGGCATAGCACACCGAACAATCACACAACGCCAACACCTTGACGAGGCTATCACGGAGATGATACAAACACGCGGTGCATACCTCCTGCAATGCGCCGTGATGGAAGAAGACAACGTGATGCCGATGTGCCCCCCCGGACACGACGTTGACGATATGATGCTAACAGCACAAGAAGAACAATGACAAACAATTCCTTTGCCTCTGAAAATGTTACGATGACCACCACCAATGCCGCAACAAAGTTTCCTGTTATCAACGACGGCAAAACGTGGTACACACTGATTATCGTAAGCGAGAACCTCGCCGGCGTACTCAATCAAATTACAAACGTCTTCACACGACGCCAACTCAACATCGAGAGCCTCAATGTGTCGCCATCTGGCTATGCCGGCCTTCATCGCTACACCGTTACCTGCCGCAGCGAAGTCGCAGAAATGAAGAAACTCGTCAAGCAGATAGAAAAGAAAATCGATGTAGTGCTTGCACGCTTCTACACCGAAGACGAGGTGTATGTGATGGAACAAGCCCTTTACAAAATCTCTACCGCTCGTCTGACCGAAAATCACGAAATAAGCAAAGCCATACGCCAACACGATGCTAAGATAGTAGAAGTAAACTCTGCTTTCAGTATTGTAAGCATCGAGGGTCTTCCCAACGACATCGTAGCCCTGCGCCACAAGCTGCGTGAGGCCGGTGGTATGCTTCAATTTGTCAGTAGCGGCATAGTAGCCGTCACACGCTCGGCCAACGAGGAACTGAGTGTGCTTCTCGAACGGCGCAAGCGCGAAGAGATACAGAACCAATGAATTGTTGCCACAAGCGGCAGAAACAAGTAGCCCTATATGTTTCAGTACTACGACAACACACCTATCCAACAATAAACAAAACAAACCCCAAAAAACACATAAGAGAAATGGCAAAAATTAATTTTGGCGGTGTCATAGAAGAAGTGGCAACGCGTGAAGAATTCCCCTTAGAGAAAGCCCGCGAAGTACTCGAAAACGAAACAATCGCTGTTATTGGCTACGGCATACAAGGCCCCGGACAAGCCTGCAACCTACGCGACAACGGCTTCCGCGTCATCGTGGGTCAACGCCCGGGAAAAACTTACGAAAAAGCGGTGGCCGACGGTTGGATACCCGGCGAAACGCTTTTCGGCATTGAAGAAGCCTGCGAGCGTGCCACGATTATATGTATGCTCCTGAGCGACGCCGCACAAATAGCCCAATGGCCTAACATCAAAAAACACCTCACAGCAGGTAAAGCACTTTACTTCAGTCACGGCTTTGCCATCACCTACAAGGAACGTACAGGCATCATACCCCCCGCCGACATTGATGTCATAATGGTAGCACCTAAGGGCAGCGGCACCAGCCTGCGCACGCTCTTCCTCGAAGGACGTGGACTAAACAGCTCGTATGCCGTGTTCCAAGATGCCACGGGACGTGCCGAAGAACGCACCCTCGCACTCGGTATCGGCGTGGGGAGCGGCTATCTCTTCAAGACTGATTTCAAACGCGAAGTTTATAGCGACCTCACCGGCGAACGCGGCGCATTGATGGGTGCGGTACAGGGACTCTTCCTCGCTCAATATGAAACGCTGCGCGAGCACGGCCACACCCCTTCTGAAGCATTCAATGAAACGGTAGAAGAGTTTACACAGTCGCTCCTGCCTATGGTAGGAAAGAATGGTATGGACTGGATGTATGCCAATTGCTCCACCACGGCACAACGCGGCGCACTCGACTGGATGGGGCCGTTCCACGATGCCATCAAACCTGTGATGGAACGCCTCTACCAGAGCGTTGCAAGCGGAAATGAAGCACAAATCTCTATCGACAGCAACTCTCAACCCGACTACCGCGAGAAACTCGAAGAAGAACTCCGTCAACTGCGAGAGAGCGAAATGTGGCGTACCGGAGAAACAGTACGTAAACTACGTCCTGAAAACAACTAAATTGAGCTTTTGGGCTCAGTTTGGAACGCGGCCTTCCTCAACCGCAATAACATTATAATGACATTTCGGCGAGCGTCCTCGACCACAGCAAGTATGCGCTTCTGTGGTCGGGGACGCTCGCTCTTCTCATTATTTCGGCAAGCAGATACATAGTTAGATGTATCAAACACATATATCCGCAACGCCTATTTATCGGCATTGCGGACAGAGATTTGAGGCGTTTGCACGTTTTAGCCGACAGCCAAAAAAAAAGTCTTCCTTCGCAGAACAAAATCCACAAAGGAAGAACTTAATAATAATTAGACGAGAAACGTCTGTGCCTTATTCGGCACGCAAGGTGAAGCGTTTGAAAGCAGTAACGGTGCAAGCCTTGTCAGCCTGTTGGAGATATTTTCCTACACTGAGGCTACCATCCATAATATAGGCTTGACGAAGAAGACATTGCTCGGCGTAGAACTTGTTCATACGTCCTTGTGCAATCTGCTCAACGAGTTTTTCGGGCTTGCCCTCTTCGCGTGTCTTCTCCACGGCGATTTTGAACTCTTGCTCACGAATAGCCTCGGGCACATCGTCCTTATCTATGCTCACGGGATTCATAGCAGCCACCTGCATAGCCACATTGTGACCATATTCCTCGGCCACTACTTTATTGAGTGCTACAAGTGTGCAGAGTTGGTTTTTGTTCTGATGGTTGTAGGCAGAAAGGCTCTCGCCTTCTACGGTGAGATAGCCATCAAGTTCCATCTTCTCGCCGGTAACACCACTACGTGCAGTTACCAAAGCAGGTACGCTCTCACCATTAATTGTCAGAGCGTTCACCTCATCAAGCGTCTTGCAGCGGTTTGCCACTGCTGCATCAAGGATTTGCTGGGTGAGGGCTACGAAGTCGGCATTCTGAGCCACAAAGTCGGTCTCGCACTTCAAAGCGATAATAGCACCAAAGTTGCCATCCACTTTCACGAGTACACAGCCCTCGCTGGCCTCGCGGTCGCTACGCTTAGCAGCTATAGCCAAACCACGCTCGCGAATGAGTTCACCAGCCTTTTCCATATCGCCATTGGCATCGGTAAGTGCTTTCTTACAGTCGGCCAAACCGGCATTGGTAAGGGCGCGAAGCTTCTTGATATCTTCTATTGAAATTGCCATTTCTCTAAGAATAAAGATTTTGGGGGGTTGAGTTTATTTTAGCAAACATTAGTCATTATAATTACTCTGCTTCGGGCTTTGCTGCCTCGGCAGGAGTCTCTTCCTTAACAGGAGCTGCTGTTTCCTCTACCGTTGCGGCTTCCTCTACAGGAGCTACTTCTTCTGCTGTTGTGGCTTCGGCGGCGGCGGTTGTGGCTTCCTCTACAGGAGCTACTTCCTCGGCGGCGGTTGCTTCAGCGGCGGTTGTTGCCTCGGCGGGTTTTCGAGTGCGTCCAGAAGTACGACGCCGTCCGCCACGAGCTGCAGATGCCTCGCTCTCATTTTGTTGAGCGGCAGCGTTCTCGTCGGCTTTTTCGGCTTTGCGCTCTTCTATGCCCTCCTTGATGGCGGCACAGCAAGTGTCCAGGATAAGTTTGATACTGGTGGAAGCATCATCGTTGGCTGGAATAACGAAGTCTATCTCGTCGGGGCTGCTGTTGGTATCAACAATAGCAAATACGGGGATGCCGAGACGGTTAGCCTCTGCTACAGCGATGTGTTCCTTCATCACATCTACTACAAAGAGTGCGGCGGGAAGGCGGTTGAGGTCAGCAATGCTTCCGAGGTTCTTCTCCAGCTTAGCGCGTTGCCGACTAATCTGCAACAGTTCGCGCTTGGAGAGATTGCTAAATGTGCCGTCTGCTGTCATCTTGTCGATAGTGGCCATCTTTTTCACAGCCTTACGGATCGTGGGGAAGTTGGTAAGCATACCACCCGGCCAACGCTCCGTCACATACGGCATACCGACGCTCTTAGCAGCTTCGGCAATGAGTTCTTGTGCTTGCTTTTTAGTACCCACAAAGAGTACGCGACGTCCACCGCGTGCTACACCTTTCAGTGCGTCTGCAGCCTTATCAAGGAGCGTTACTGTTTTGTGGAGGTCAATGATGTGAATGCCGTTGCGCTCCATAAAGATATAGGGAGCCATTGCGGGATTCCATTTGCGCTTGAGGTGGCCAAAGTGACAACCAGCTTCAAGCAGTTGGTCAAAAGTTGTTCTTGACATAAAAAATGTGTGTTGTGTGTTTGTTTACTTTCCTTGTTGTTGAGCCACGCTTACTCCATATATATATAAGGTAACACATAGGAGCGAGCGCATATATTTTCCCAACCAGCCACCGGGTAGTTGCTCTATCATTTGTCCTGACGGGGCAAATCGCGGTGGTTTGGATGCTAAACGTGGCCAGTAGTTCAGGCTACGCAACGGGTGCGTATTAACGTTTGCTGAACTGGAAGCGACGACGGGCTTTGGGCTGACCCGGCTTTTTGCGCTCCACCTTGCGACTATCGCGAGTAACGAAGCCTTCGGCACGCAGTGCTTTCTTGTCATCGGCATTGATTTTCACCAAAGCACGAGCTATTGCTAAGCGAAGGGCTTGCGACTGACCGGTAAAGCCACCACCGGTAAGATTAGCTTTAATGTCATACTTTTCCAACACGTCGAGCAAAGCGAGCGGTTGCTTTACTACGAATTGTAAGATTGAAGACGGGAAATACTCGCTGAGTTCGCGTTTATTTACAACAATTTTGCCTGTGCCCTCCTTGACGAAGACGCGAGCCACGGCAGCCTTGCGGCGCCCTACTGCATTGATTTGTTCCATTTGTGGTGCTATTATTTAAGGAGGTTAATGTCTATCGCTTTCGGACTCTGTGCCTGGTGTTGGTGTTCACTTCCTTCGTAGATGTAGAGGTTGCGAAGCAGCTGAGCACCGAGGCGGTTTTTGGGAAGCATACCCTTTATCACACGGCGGAGCAAACGTTCTGCACCGTTCTTCTTAGCAAGAATGGTGGCGGGGGTGTTCTCGCGCTGTCCTCCGGGATAGCCCGTGTAGCTGTAGTAAATGCGGTCGGTCATTTTTTTGCCCGTCAGCACAATCTTCTCTGCGTTGACAATAATCACATTATCGCCGCAATCTACATGGGGAGTGAAGTTGGGTTTATACTTACCGCGAAGCAGTTTGGCTACGCGTGTGCCGAGGCGACCGAGCACCTGATCGGTAGCGTCAACAACGACCCATTCTTTTTGGACTGTGGCCTTGTTGGCGGAAATGGTTTTGTAGCTAAGTGTGTCCACTTTAGAGTTGAATTTGATTAATTCTTGGTTTCATTTATTGGTCTCACCTGACGATTCCCGAACCACCCGTTCCGGCCAAAGAAGCGGGCTATTCACACGCCAGCGGTGTCTTTACAAGGACACCTTGATAATAATCGGCGTGCAAAAGTAGCATTTTTGCGAAGATTTCCAAACTTTGCTGCTTTTTTTTTGATTTTTCGGCGTAAAAGAGGGTACTTTTGTGCCGCTAAGACGCAAGCTAATGAAACAAAAAGCCTCTTCACTCACAATTCCGACTGGTTTAACCCACGTGATGCTTCACGCATGCTGCGCCCCTTGTTCATCGGCTATTGTGGAGTGGCTATTGGCACAAGGGGTACGCCCTACCATCTTTTTCTTTAACCCCAACATTTTTCCGCTTGAGGAGTACACCACTCGCAAAGAAGAGAGCAAACGCCACGCCGAAGCCTTGGGCATAAGTTGGATAGACGGCGATTACGACCATCGGGCTTGGCGAAATGGTGTATGCGGTTTAGAAGATGAGCCCGAACGCGGCAAACGCTGTGAGACGTGCTTTGCTATACGCCTCTTAGCCACTGCCCAAGAAGCCCGAAAAAGGGGCATCACGTGGTTTGCTACCACACTGGCTTCGTCGCGTTGGAAGAATTTGCAGCAGATAGAACAAGCGGGCTACGCTGCTGAAAAAGCCGTACCCACCACACACTTCTGGGCGCAGAATTGGCGCAAAGGTGGGCTTCAAGAGCGAAGAAACGCTCTGCTTAAATTATATGGTTTTTACAACCAACAGTACTGTGGCTGCGAGTTTAGTATGCGCGATATTAACAAACGCTAATTCCGCCTCTTTTTCCGTCAAGCGCAACCCAAACTCTCTTTCCCGTCAAACTCTTAACTCAATTGTATAGCCCTGCTGTTCCTTATCCGTCTTGAGAAGGGCTTTTTTGTTTGAAAGAACTTTTTTGAGAAACGCAGTGTTAGCACGCTAAAACATTTTTTTCGTACTTTTGCTGCGCCTTTTTCAAGAGGCATAGCCTGGTAGGGCTTGTTGGTGTCCCGTTATTTTTTTTAGAAAGGAGGATAGCCCGAAAGACTCCACTCCTTTATATATATAATGAAAACGAAAATCGGCTTTTTTGTGCCGCTCACACTGGGATTGCTCACGGCCTTTGGCCCCTTTATCACCGACTTCTATCTGCCACTTGTACCCGAGATGCAGACCTATTTCGCCACGTCTGCCGCAGCCGTGGCAATGAGCCTAACAGCTGGTATGTTTGGCCTCGCAATAGGGCAAGTGTTTATCGGCCCGCTGAGCGACAAATATGGTCGCCGCAGATTGCTCATCGCTTCTATGATGCTTTTCGCCCTTTCAAGCGTAGGGTGTATGCTCTCGCCTGACATCGTAGCGTTCAACGTGATGCGTATCTTACAAGGCCTCGGCGGAGCAGGAGGCGTAGTTCTCTCAAAGAGTATCTCAACGGATATGTTCACTGGCAGAGAGCTGGCAAACTTTATGGGCATACTGGGGGCTATCAACGGCATAACCCCCGTAGTAGCTCCGATAATAGGAGGCACAATGACAAACTTTACATCGTGGCGTGGAGTGTTTGCCCTGCTTTTAGCCTTGGGCATTGTGCTTACGTTTTGTAGTATGCGTCTGAAAGAAACCTTGCCACGTGCCGCACGTTCGCAGAAAAACATACTGCGTACCTACGGAAACCTCTTTATGGTGTTTCGCAATCGTCGCTTCACACTCTCTGCCACAGCGATGATGTTTACGTTCTTTGCTTTTTTCGCTTTTATCAGTGCCTCGCCCTTCATCTTCCAAAATGTGTACGGGCTCTCCCCTTTTGAGTTCAGCCTCTGCTTTGGACTTTCATCGCTGATGATTGGTGTCGGCTCGGCCCTGTCCACACGTTTCCACCATCCCAACACAGCGTTAAAGTGGGGTGCTATAGATATGCTCGTTGCTGCCTCTCTCGTGGCGGTGTGCCAGTGGTTTAGAATGCCACTTGCAGTACTTATGCCGTGCTACGTATATATGCTTACAAGTTTCGGCCTTATGCAACCCGTGGCCACCGCCATCGCCCTTGATGCCGAGCGTGCCAATGCGGGAGCGGCCAGTGCCATCTTCGGAGCGGCAGGCTTTGTGGCAGGAGCCATTGCAAGCCCACTGGTCTCGGTAGGCGACGTAATGGTTTCGTCGGCTATTGTCATTCTTATCGGAGCAGCAGGGTGCTTAGCCTTGACGCTTCCTCTGTGTGCAGCAGTAAAAAAAGAGGGATTAGGCACAAATAAGTAAGGAGAAAAACCGAAAGAAAGCGTTTTTACTACTCCCCAAAACACAGAACATAGAAAAAGCGTACCTTTGCCGCGAAACTAATTAGGTGGGTTCTATAAATTAGTTTTGAAATAGCACACATCTTCACATCTTTCATTTACACACAACACAATGGAAAAACTACGCATAGGCTCCTACGAGGAGTTTGCACAGTATGAGGGAAAGCCTCTCGGCACAAGTGAGTGGGTAGAAGTGTCGCAAGAGCGCATCAACCAATTCGCCGATGCCACCAGCGACCACCAATGGATACACGTTGACATCGAGCGTGCCAAAGACGGCCCTTTCGGGCAGACCATCGCCCACGGCTACCTCACGCTCTCACTCCTGCCACACATGTGGAACCAAATAGTTGACGTGCAAAACCTCAAAATGCAAGTAAATTATGGTATGGACAAGATGCGTTTCGGGCAGGCCGTTCTCAGCGGGCAACGTATCCGCCTCGTCACCGCTCTGGCAGCAATAGCCAACCTACGCGGGACGTGCAAGGCTGAGATAAAATTCACAATAGAAATCGAGGGGCAGAAAAAACACGCGCTTGATGGTATTTGCACCTTCCTCTACTATTTTAATTAAGCACACGTGTGGACACCTACCGCACCATAGCCTGCTCGGGCGAAGCCGTCTTCACCGAGAAACGCTCTAAGTTTCTTGCCTTTGCCGCCCATGCCGACACCGCCGAGGAAGCACTTTCCTTTGTAGCGACCAAACGCAAGGAGTATTACGATGCCCGCCACGTCTGCTGGGCATATATGCTCGGCAGTGATGGCGCTGAGAACCGTAGCAACGACGACGGTGAGCCGAGCGGCTCGGCAGGAAAACCCATCCTCGGCCAACTACGGGCTATGGAGATAACAGAAGCGGTAGTTGCTGTGGTGCGTTATTTTGGTGGTGTGAAACTCGGCACCGGTGGTCTCGCCGTAGCATATAAGTCAGCCGCGCGCCTGGCGCTCGAAGCGGCTACGATAGAAGAACGCATTATAGAAGACGAACTCTTTGTCTTCGCTCCTTTCACAAATATAGACGTCTGCCTACGCATCGCACGAAACCACAATGCCACCATAAAGTCGCAAAACTACACCACCGAGGGTTCACACATACTCTTTTCCATTCGTCAAAGCAGAATACAAGGTTTTAGAGAAGCCTTGAGCCGCATTTATACGTTGCGTCTTATTGACTAACATAATCGTTACTAATAATGTTTTACGTCAGCAAAACTATAGAGATTTCCTACGCCCACAACCTCAGCCTCCCCTATCCCAGCAAGTGCAACGGCTTGCACGGCCACAACGCCGTAGTCACTGTCTATTGTGCCGCCCCCGAACTGAACGAGAATGGGATGGTGGTAGATTTTATGGCAATCAAAGAGGTAGTAATGGCTCTTGACCACAAATACCTCAACGATATTTTTCCTTTCAACACCACCGCCGAAAACATCGCCCGTTGGATTTGCCAGCAAATCCCTACTTGCTACAAAGTACGTTTTCAAGAAAGCGAAGGCAATGTAGCCGTTTATGAAAAAGAGGATAGATAAGTTCGTAAAAACAAAGAGAGAACCTCCTTATCGGCCTTAGAACTCTTCCTTTACTTAACTATGCGTGTAAACGACATTTTTCTTTCGCTCCAAGGCGAGGGTCATTTCACTGGCACGCCCGCCGTATTCCTGCGCTTAAGCGGCTGCAACTTACAGTGTCCCTTTTGCGACACGAAGCACCAAAACGGCCAAGAACGCAGCGAAGAAGAAATCGCACAACGTATCGCAGCCTATAAGCCACGCCATGTTGTTATCACAGGTGGTGAACCCGCCTTGTTCCTTACCACAACGCTCATCAACCGCCTTCACGACGCGGGGAAATTCGTGGCCGTAGAAACCAACGGCACACATTCCTTGCCCGACAACATAGACTGGATAACCCTCTCGCCAAAGTTTGCCTTCGTAGCCCACGGCGCAGAAGTAGTGTTGCCACGCTGCGACGAATTAAAAGCCATCTTCACCTCCACCGATACATTTAGCGTCAACGCTCCACGCTACCTCGCTATCGCTGCCACCCACCGCTACGTACAGCCGTGCGACACTGGCAATGCCTGCCAAAACCACAAAACGACTGCCGAAGCTGTAGCGTGGTGTATCGCACATCCCGAGTGGTCGCTCTCGCTCCAAACACACAAACTTTTAGGCATACAATAAGGCTTCCCAACCAAGGCGCGTTCTATAAATATGCCTTGAAGTACTCCTACGATTTTTTCAAACAGACAATAATTCAAGCCTCGGGAGCAATGAAAGACATTGCGACGTAGCAAGCAAAGCAAACAAAGCGCGGCCTTCCGCTAAGGGATCTTCATCGCTGTCACATCTTGAATGATTTATAGAACGCTCTTAACAAAAACTGCCACGAGGAAGCCCGGAACGGAGAAATTTATTATTTTTTGTTGTCAAACATTTGCTCAATCCTTATCCGTGCCTTATTTTTGCAGCCGCAATGCCGAAATAGCTCAGTTGGTAGAGCGACTCATTCGTAATGAGTAGGTCCGGGGTTCGAGTCCCCGTCTCGGCTCTAAGGAGGATTACACTATAAAACCAGTCTGAACGACTGGTTTTGCGATTTAAACCACACAGAGACCAATAGGCATCATTCCGTTGCATAATGCTTTTGGCAGCAAGGGAGTATCTATAGCGTAAGCATCTATGCCCCACACACTATTTCCCGCTTGCGAGGTGCGTTTTCCCGAGGGATTAGGCTCGCGCCGTGCTACATTCTATTTAGCCGCCGAGGAGTATGTAGCACAAACGTTAGACACAGGCAGTTATTTGTTTTCCTGGATAGTGCCTCCCACGGTGGTGATGGGTCGCAACCAGCTGGCGCACCAAGAGTTCGACCTCGACTACTGTGCCGCCGAGGGCATTGACGTGGTAAGACGCAAGAGCGGTGGCGGCGCGGTGTTTGCCGATGATAGCAACATTATGTGGAGCGTAGTGACGGGTTCGGGCGACGTGGAGACACTCTTTCGCGCGTATGCTCAGGCCGTGGCGGCTTCGCTTTCTGAGATTGGCGTGACGGCTCAGGCCACGGGGCGCAACGACATTGTGCTACAGAACGGGCAGAAAATCTGTGGTAATGCCTTCTACCACCTCGCTGGCCACAACATCGTACATGGCACAATGCTCTACGACACCAACCTTGAGGCGATGCAACGCGCGCTACGTCCCGACCCCGAGAAACTAAAAGCAAAGGGTGTACAAAGCGTGAGACGGCGCGTAGGGTTTATCAAAGACTTTTTCAGCGGCAGCATCTACGACCTACGCCAGCAACTCACCGCCCTACTTACCGACCGCTGTGTCCTACTCTCCCACAACGACATCAAAGCGATAACACACATCGAACAAAGTTATCGCGAAGAAGCCTTTCTTTTTGGCCACATCAAGTCGTCCGACGAATGTCTGCGCACACATATTGACGGCTGCGGCACCATAGAACTTCGCTTTCTGCTGCGTGGCTCACTGGTGGAGGACGTGAACCTTAGCGGCGATTTTTTTGAACTCCGCGATGCCGCTGCGGCCTTCACAAAAGCCTTCAAGGGAACTCCTTTCACCAAAGAACAGTTGATGGCGCGTGCCAAGCAGTATTCCCTCCACGAAACACTGCGCGGCCTCTCGCAAGACACCCTGCTTGAGTGGCTCGCAAGTATCTAATACCCGCCACGGTTTTTCGCCACAAAACACAAAATTTAGCACAAAAAGTTGCAAGGCGTGTAAAAGCATTGTACTTTTGCTCGTGAAACGACTTCGTCAAGCCGTAGTCAACTAAGTGCTGTGGGGGTACACATAAATCATAAAGCCAATCAAAGACCATCACCGAACCACAACACACAAACTACAAAACGTTTCACTCCACATTACTCTGCTGATAACGTTTTAAGGCTAAGACTTCCGAACAACTAAAACAACAATAACGACCTTATGGACAAAACCACTTGCCTACACGATAGGCACGTTTCTCTTGGTGCCAATATGGTACCATTCGGCGGTTTCGACATGCCGCTCTACTACAAAGATATCACCACCGAGCACAACTGCGTGCGCCACGAGGTAGGCCTCTTCGACGTAAGTCATATGGGCGAGGTGCGCGTCACCGGCCCTGATGCCGAGCGTTTTGTACAACACATCTTCACCAACGATGTGAGCGGAGCCGAGGCGGGCAAGATATTCTACGGAATGATGCTCTATCCCCACGGAGGCACGGTGGACGACCTGCTCGTCTATAAGATGGGCGAGAACGACTTCCTCCTTGTTATCAACGCCGCGAACATCGACAAGGACTACGCCTGGATACAAGAAAACATCCAAGGCTTCAACGCCACAGCCGACAACCAGAGCGACTACTACGGCCAGTTAGCCATCCAAGGTCCTAAGGCCGAAGCGTTGATGCAGCCCGTACTCGGTCTGGCGTGTGCCGAACTCGTGTTCTACACGTTCAAAGAAATAAAGGTGGGCAACGAAACCATCATCGTGTCGCGCACGGGCTATACGGGCGAGGACGGTTTTGAGGTGTACGGCTCGCACGCCTTTATTCAAGATGCGTGGGACAAACTCATTGCCGCCGGCGTACAGCCGTGTGGCCTCGGCTGCCGCGACACGCTGCGCTTTGAGGTGGGCCTACCCCTCTATGGCGACGAGCTAACCAACGAGATAAGTCCCGTGATGGCCGCGCTCTCTATGTTTGTAAAACTTGATAAAGAGGAGTTTATCGGCAAAGAAGCCTGCGCCGACCAAAAAGCCAACGGCGTGAAGCGGAAAATCGTAGGCATCAAACTCACCGACAAAGGCATTGCCCGCCACGGCTATCCCGTCTGCGCCGAGGGGCGTGAGATAGGCTACGTCACCACCGGCTACAAAAGCATTTGCACCGGCGAGAGCGTCTGTATGGCACTCATCGATGCCGCCTATGCCAAGCTCGACACGCCACTCAGCGTGATGATACACGGAAAAGCCCGCCAAGGCATCGTATGTAAAAAACGTTTCTACCAGAAGAGTTATAAGAAATAACCCCACAAAAAAACTAAAACCTAAATAAAACTTATGGCAAAAGTTATTGAAGGGCTCTATTACGCTGAGAGCCACGAGTATGTAAAAGTCGAAGGCGAATTCGGCTATGTAGGTATCACCGACTACGCACAAAGTCAACTCGGCAGCGTGGTTTACGTGGATATGCCCGAAGAGGGCGACGAAGTAACCGCTGGTGAAGAATTTGGTGCAGTAGAGAGCGTAAAAGCAGCCAGCGACCTCATCAGCCCCGTCAGCGGAGAGGTGGTAGAAGTGAACGAGGCACTCGAAGACGAGCCCGAGCTTGTCAACCAGGATGCCTTTGAAAACTGGATTATCAAGGTGCGCCTCGCCGACACCGCCGAACTCGACAACCTGCTCTCGGCAGCGGATTACGAAGAAATCTGCAAGTAAACAATAGAAGGGCGAACATCAAGAAAAACAGTCCAACTCTTTTATCAAAGTCCGACCTTCATTTATCAAACTCCGACTTTCATTTTTCAAAGTCCGACCTTCATTATTCAAAGTCCGACCTTCACTCGCGAGGGTCGGACTTTTTTTTTTGTGTGCGGGTAAGACTTTGGCGTTGTGACAATAGTTGTTGGCCAACGCTGGTTGTTGTTTTATGAAGGAGAGGGCTTGTTAATTAGTTGTGTCTCGTAGGCTTCAATGGCTTTTATAGCGGTGTTGCGGGCTTCCTCTATGGGGAACGGTAGTTTTCCCCCGGCGGCATCCTCGTGGCCGCCGCCATTGAAGAAACGCTCTGCCATTTCTCGGCAGTGGAAGCCGGCCGTGCTGCGTAGCGACACGCGCACCACGTTCTCCTCGGTGTCTTCGCGCAGGGAGATAGATAGTTTCATCCCGCGCACTTTTAGCGGCTCATTCACCAAGCCTTCGGCATCGCCTCGGAGGAATTTGTGTGCTTTCATCTGCTCGCGCGTGAGGGTAAAGACGCTTGCGTGTCCCGAGGCGTGGAAAGAGAGGCACTGCGACAAGGTGTCGTTCCAGAGGGTGAATTTCCCTTGTGACCAGGAGTGATATATTTTTTTATAGATGCTTTCCTTGTCGATGTTCTTGCGCATGATGAGGCTCACCGAGAGGAAGAGTAGCGGGTCGTTTGAGGAGTAGGAAAAATTACCCGTGTCGGTCATTATACCGGTATATAGACAGGCTGCCGTGCTACGCGACATGTGTTCGTATCCTCCGAGTTGCCAGATGATGCGAAACACGAGTTCGCACGTGCTACTCATATCCGGTCGCGACACGACAAGTTTGAATTGCTCCGTCTGCGGCTCTACGTGGTGGTCTATCAGTATGCGTGGTGCTTTGGTGGCGGCTACGGCCTCTTCCATCTGGTTAAGGCGCGAGAGGTTGTTGAGGTCTAAGCAACAAACGAGGTCGGCCTCGGCGAGCAATTGGCGTATGGCTGAGGCGTTGTCGTAATAGGTTATTATGTCTTGGCTGCCGGGCATCCATCGTAGGAAGTCGGGATACCAACTCGGCAGGCAGATGCTCACCTTCTTGCCGATTTTCTTCAGGTATGCTCCCCAGGCGAGTGCCGAGCCCACGGCGTCGCCGTCGGGTCCGTGGTGTGCGGTGATAACTATGCGTCGGCTCTCGCGTAAGAGGCTCATCATTTGTAGCAACTCGGCAGGCGAGAGGATGTCGGGCAAAGAAAGGAGTTCGTCTTCGGCGTTCATTTCACTTCGCGGAGTAAAGATAGAAGTTGAGTAGTTGTTCTGAGACACAATGCTCTTGTCCGTCTCTGACGCTTTGGGGACGGTGGTTGTTGGGGCTACAACGCAGTACTACTGTTGTACGTCTTTGAGTGCTTGAATCTCTTTTACGGGATCGTCAGCACGGAACACGCTGCTCCCGGCAACGAGTATGTCGGCCCCGGCTTGTGCCAGGCTGTGAGCATTTTGGCGGTTGACGCCACCATCTACCTCGATGCGTGCGCCACTCCCGCTTCGCAGTATCATTTCTTTGAGGCGTGCCACTTTCTCTATGGTGTGGTTGATAAATGATTGGCCTCCGAAGCCGGGATTGACGCTCATGAGCATCACGATGTCGATATCGTCGAGCACATCCTCTATGGTGGCGAGCGGTGTGGCGGGATTGAGCGTCACGGCGGCGAGCATGCCCGCCTGTCGTATGCCTCCGACGACGCGGTGTAGGTGTATGCAGGCCTCCTGGTGGACATTCATTATGCGTGCTCCGAGTTGGGCCACGCGCTGTGTGTACTTCTCGGGCTGAACTACCATGAGGTGGACATCAAGTGGCTTCCGTGCCGCGCGTGCTATGGCCTCCATCACGGGAAATCCGAAGGAGATGTTAGGTACAAAAACGCCGTCCATCACGTCAAGGTGTAGATAGTCGGCAGGGCTGTTGTTGAGCCGCTCTACCTCGTCGGCGAGGTGACCAAAATCAGCAGCGAGCAATGAGGGTGCGATGAGCATTTCGTTCTGTCTGTTTTTCGGGAGTGTCTATCCGCCCGCCGTTTCTTCGTGTGGGCGTATGCAGAGTTGTTGTAGGTCGTACATCGACCCGTTGTACACATTAAGATCCACAAAGGTTTGTATGCCTGGCACGCGTCCGCGGTCGGTGTGTTGCCAAAACTTCCATTGTCCGTCGTAGGTGAGCTCCGGCACGTAGTAGTGTGCTATCCAGAAAGGGTAGCGTTGGAACTCCTCTCCGCTGAGGTAGCGTTGTTTGAAGCGCAGGTTGGTATAGAGTATCGGCACTGCGTCGTAGTGGTCTTCTATAAGGAGCAGCCACGTCAGTGCTGCGTCGCGCACTTCTTCCGCGCTGAGGTTGCCGGCTTCTTCTATGTCGAGCACGGGTGGCAGGTCGCCCTGCTCGAGAGGTACGCTGTCGGTGTAGTGTGCGGCTTGCTTGGTGGCCGACACGGAGGGCGAGAAGTAGTGGTATGCTCCGCGTAGCAATCCGTAGCGTTGGGCTTCGTGGAAGTTGCGTCGGAACTGGTGGTCCATCAGTTGCTCGCCCTCGGTGGCTTTTATGATGACGAACGAGAGCGGTGCGTCGTGGATGCCTGCCCGGCTCACGCGCTCCCAATTTATTGTGCCTTGGTAGTGACTGACATCAATGCCGCGTATGTCGTATCCGTCGGGGATGCCGCCGTTGTGATAAACGGCTTGCCACACATTGTTGTACGACCGCGAAAAGGTGTAGAGGAAGATGCCCCACCCCACCACCAACACCACCACCAGAGCATAGACCCAGCGGAAGGCCTTGGGGCGTGCAAGGGTTGGCTTTGTGGGAAACGGGATTCCCGTTATCGGATGGAGCATGTGTGGAGTAGAGAGTAAGGGGTTCGGATATTGTTCGGGGGCGAAACGTTGTTTGTCGGTTATATGTCGTTAGCAGCGTTCGCTCCCCGTTGCGCGTGGGCATCGTTGCCCGAACGGTGATACCGTTGCTTATTATGTGTCGGGCGCGATGCCCACGCTGCTTGAGGCGGGAGGGCTTTGTTGTCAACAAAGCCGCTATGCAACATTCACGCGGGGTCTATACCGTCTATTTTCCTTGCTCGAGGCGTAGCGTGGCTGTTGTCTGGTCGCACACCTCGGTGGGGCCGTAGTATTGTATCGGGCCGGGATAGACGTAGCAGGTCTCGTTGGCCCACTTCTCGCGTTGGGCGGCGAAGGCCAGGAAGGGTGCTCCGTCGAGGCGCACGAGGGCTTTCTTTATCACGGGCTTCATCTTGCCCGAGCGTCGCTCCATATTGAGCATCATCGTTATGGGTACACCGCCGGCAACCCACTCCTCGGCGGGAGCGGTGGTATTTTTGACGATAGCCATATAGCCGGTCTTGCCGTTGGCTATAAGTTGTGCGGCACTCACTCCGAGGGCGTAGCAGTAGTCCGCGTCGTAGTTCGACGGGGCGGCGCAGCGGCCCTCATAGCCAAAGAAGTGGTGCAGCGGCGAGAACTTGCCGCGGTATGTGCCCTGGGCTTTCATTTCCTGGAGCTTGCGGCCCACCATCTCGCTAAGCAGCTTCTCCGTCTCAATGAGCGACACCTGCACATTGCCGTGTGGGTCGCGGTCGAGGGCGAGTTGTTTCTGCACGCCGGCGGGTAGGCTCTCGAGCGTTGCGGCGTTGTCGGCGCTGAGGTGTGCTTTCACCCAGGCCACTATCTCGTCGCCGCTCTTGTCGGCGGTGGCTTCGGCGGCGGCGGGTGTGGCCAGCAGGTCGTTGAGCTCTTTGATGAGTTTCTTTATTGCGGGGACGAATTCTATGAGCCCCTCGGGGATAAGCACTGTGCCGAAGTTGTTGCCGTCCTGTGCGCGCTTGGCCACGACGCCTGCTATATAGTCAACGATGTCTTGGAGCGACTGCTCCTTAGCCTCCACCTCCTCAGAGATGATGGCGATGTTGGGCTGACACTGTAGTGCGCACTCCAGTGCGATATGGCTGGCGGAGCGTCCCATCAGTTTGATGAAGTGCCAGTATTTGCGGGCACTGTTGGCATCGCGCTGTATGTTTCCGATCACTTCGGCATAGGTTTTACATGCTGTGTCGAACCCGAAACTGGTTTCTATCTGCTCGTTCTTTAGGTCGCCGTCGATGGTCTTGGGGCAGCCGATGACTTGCACGCCGGCATTTTTGGCAGCATAGTATTCGGCCAGGACGCACGCGTTGGTGTTGCTGTCGTCGCCGCCGATGATAACGAGGGCTTTTATCCCGAGTTGGCGGAGTATCTGCAGGCCGCTCTCAAACTGTGACTGCTCCTCGAGTTTCGTACGCCCGGAGCCTATCATATCAAACCCACCGGTGTTGCGATATTCGTCGATGATGTCGGCGGTGAGCTCCACATACTTATGGTCAACAAGGCCGCCGGGCCCCATCAGAAAGCCATAGAAGCGGCTCTGCGGGTTTTGGCGTTTCAGTTCATCGAAAATGCCGCAGATAACGTTGTGTCCGCCGGGGGCTTGTCCGCCGCTGAGTATCACGCCGACGTTCTGCGGCTCGTACGCCTGCTGCTCGGCGGCGGGTACGAACTCTACGAGCGGCAGGCCGTAGGTGTTGGGAAACAGGGCTTTGATTTCGGCTTGGTCGGCCACGCTCTCGGTGGGCGCGCCTTCCTTTGCGCTCACTGCGCCGCGCAAGCCACGGGGGAGCTTGGGCTGATAAGCGGCACGCGAGATTTGTAATGCGCTTTTGTTCATAGGATATTGTTTATTTAGTGTTTGTTTGTCGCTTTTCACAATGCCACGGCAAAGATACTACTTTCGGACGAATTTTCGACGCACTGCCTTAATAATACGCACGAGCGCGAAAAAGTTTTCTGCCTCGCGCCGATGTTTTCTATTATCGGCAAATGCCTTTTCTACGAAATCGGAGGAAAAAACTTTAAGGTAGGACAAAGAAAAAACATAGTCCCTTAAAGAATTCAAAGTGTGACTATATTTGTAAAAATATAACTTATGTTTTTAGCAATATAACTTATGTTTTTACAAATATAGTCACACTTTGAATTCTTTCTCGGACTATGAAAATTCTTTGAGGGACTTTGAAATTTCTTTGAGGGACTTGGTGCGATTTTCATTGGCGACGGTTAATGCTTTTCCACTATGCGCTGCTGACAAAATGCCAGTGGCGAGGGTGTGTTGTCTGACAAAATGGCGCGCCGGTCGGAGTGGCAAGTTTTTTGGAAAGATATAGGCAAAGCCAAAAGCGGCACGTACGCTACGGCTCGGCTTCTGATGGTCTATTTACCGCGTATCAGGAAGTTCGCAACCGACAATTGGAAACGTGCAACCGACAATTGGAAACGCGCAACCGACAATTGGAAGTCTGCAACCGACAATTGGAAGTCTGCAACCGACAATTTTTATTTTCAACCGCAAATTATTAAAAATCAAAAAGACTATGAATTTAGAGAAACTAACAATCAAAGCCCGGGAAGCCCTTCAGGAGGCTGTCTCCTGGGTAAGCCGCGGGCACGGCCAGGCAGTGACGCCGCTTCATCTGCTCGCCGGCATTTTGTCGAAGGGGGAGAACGTCACAGAGTTCCTCCTTGGAAAGTCGGGTACGAACAGTGCTCGTGTGAAGAGCGTTGTCGAGGCGGAGTTGCACCGTCTGCCGCGTGTGGAAGGAGCAGAGCCTTACCTCGACAGTGCGACGAACAACGTCCTCGTGCGCGCCGAGGAGGTGGCAAAAGAACTGGGCGACACCTATGTAGGCCTGGAGGCACTACTCGTGGCGTTGCTCGAGAAAGGCGGTACGGCCTCGCAGGTGCTGAAAGATGCCGGTGTGAGCCGCGAGGTGTTGCTGCTCGCCACCAAAGAGCTTCGTGGCACGCACAAGGCCGATACCCCCGAGAGCGAGGCGCAGTATCAGGCTCTGGAAAAGTATGCGCGCAACCTGGTAGAGGAGGCGCGTCAAGGCAGGCTCGACCCGGTCATCGGGCGGGACGATGAAATACGTCGCGTCTTGCAGATACTCTCGCGGCGCACGAAGAACAACCCTATACTCTTGGGCGAGCCCGGCACGGGAAAGACCGCCATCGTAGAGGGTCTGGCCGGGCGCATCGTCCGGGGCGACGTGCCCGAGGGGTTAAAGGACAAGCGTCTCTACAGCCTCGACATGGGGGCTCTCATCGCCGGTGCTAAATACAAAGGAGAGTTTGAGGAGCGCCTCAAGAGCGTCATTAGCGAGGTGAAAGCCGCCGAGGGAGGCATCATCCTCTTTATCGACGAGATCCACACGCTGGTCGGAGCGGGCAAGAGCGACGGGGCTATGGATGCCGCCAACATCTTGAAACCCGCCTTGGCACGTGGCGAACTGCGCAGCATCGGTGCCACCACGCTTGAGGAGTATCAAAAATACTTTGAGAAAGACAAGGCCCTAGAGCGGCGTTTCCAGACGGTGATGGTCGATGAGCCGTCGGCTGAGGACGCTATCAGCATCCTGCGTGGGCTTAAAGAACGCTACGAGAACCACCACCGCGTGCGTATCGAGGACGACGCGATAATCGCCGCCGTACGTCTGAGCGACCGCTACATTTCGGATCGTTTCCTCCCCGACAAAGCGATAGACCTGATGGACGAGGCGGCGGCGCGCCTGCGTCTGCAACACGACAGCCAGCCCGAGGAGCTCGACGAGGCACAACGCCGTCTGCGCCAACTGGAGATAGAGCGCGAGGCCATACGTCGCGAGGGCGACGCTGCCAAACTCGAGACGTTGGAAAGCGAAATCAGCCTGTTGCGCGAGCGAGTGTCGTCGCTCAAAGCGCGTTGGGAGGGCGAGCGCGGCCTGCTCAGTAAGATACAAGAAAACAAACAGCAGATGCAACGCCTACGTTTCGATGCCGAGCGTGCCGAGCGCGAGGGCGACTACGGACGTGTGGCGGAGATACGCTACGGGCGGCTTCAGGCTCTCGAAGACGAGAACCGCCGCATCCAGACGTCGCTGGCGGAAAAACAAAGCGGCGGGGCGATGGTCAAGGAAGTGGTCACCGCCGACGACGTAGCAGAAATCGTGGCGCGTTGGACGGGCATCCCCGTCAGCCGTATGATGGAAAGCGAGCGTGAAAAGTTGCTCCATCTCGAAGACGAGCTCCACCGCCGCGTAGTAGGGCAAGACAAAGCCATAAGCGCCGTGGCCGATGCCGTGCGCCGCTCGCGCGCAGGGTTGCAGGACCCGAAGCGGCCTATTGGCTCGTTCATCTTCCTCGGCACAACGGGTGTGGGCAAGACGGAGCTGGCAAAAGCCCTGGCGGAGTTCCTCTTCAACGATGAGGGAATGATGACGCGCATCGACATGTCGGAATATCAGGAGAAGCACACGGTGAGCCGACTGGTGGGTGCCCCTCCGGGCTATGTGGGATACGACGAGGGCGGACAGCTCACCGAGGCCGTCAGGCGCAAACCTTATAGCGTCGTACTCTTTGACGAGATAGAGAAGGCGCACCCCGATGTGTTTAACACGCTACTTCAGGTGCTCGACGACGGGCGGCTGACCGACAACAAGGGGCGCACCGTAAACTTTAAGAACACCATCATCATAATGACCTCAAACCTCGGCTCACAATATATACAGCAGCAACTCGCCCAGAGCCAGAGCGAGGACACGTTGCGCCACACGGAGCAACACGTCCTTGCGATGCTTAAGCAGACAATACGCCCGGAGTTTCTCAACCGCATTGACGAAATAATTATGTTCCGCCCGCTCACGCAAGAACAGATAGAAGCCATTGTGCGCCTCCAAGTAGATAGCGTCGTGGCGCGCCTGTCGGAGCAAGACATACGCCTCTGTGTGGACGAAACGGCTATACGCCTTATCGCCCAGGCAGGCTACGACCCCGAGTTTGGGGCAAGACCCGTGAAGCGCGCACTACAATCGCTCTTCCTCAACGACCTGAGCCGAGAGATACTCTCCGGAAACATCAACAGGGCGTTGCCCGTAAATGTTACCGCCGAGGGAGAACGACTAAAGTTCACTAACGCCGAACAATAAACAAACTGGCGTTAACGAAACAAAGCAATTATTAAAATCAAGCCGATGCGGAACTGGCGGACCTTCTTCGGGTCGAAGGTCGTCGTCTTGCCGGAGTGGCCGTGTCGCCCGAACGACGTGAACGGCACATACGAACGCTCGCGGCCTTTCTCGGCGAGCGACCGCCCCGCGTGCGCAAGGTACATCGAGCCGTCCTCCATCGACGCGAACACGAGCAGCTCGGGCGCGTACACCTGGTCGTCCTTTACGTCCGTGTCGAACGCGATGCCGCGCATTCCGTCCACGTAGGGCGACGCGGCGTAGACATACGGCATGAACAGGAACGTGTCCACGCCGCCCTTCAGGAGACGGGCCCTGGCCCAGACGAGATTGCCTTCCCTCACCTTGTGCTCGGCCTCCACGGCGGCAGGACACGAAGGCTTGCCCACTTTCAGAACGGGCGCGCCGAGGGGCATC
>ERZ842401.1238-NODE-1238-length-37051-cov-26.219781_pt1 | contig 37051 bp, 29 predicted proteins | sample MGYA00521270_ERZ842401 | MGnify/ENA primary metagenome ERZ842401 (study PRJEB31892, sample SAMEA3878208) | bioreactor metagenome | biome: Moose rumen | place: Sweden | collected 2011-10 | study: EMG produced TPA metagenomics assembly of the PRJEB12797 data set...
CACGGTCAAAGACAAACAGCAGATCATTTTTCCCGGAAAGTTCCTCTATCCGCTTTATGAGATCGACTATGGTGACGCAATCTGGTGTGTTGCCGCTGAACAACCGGTACATCAGTGGCATCCCCGTCTCCTGTTCCACCAGCAGAGACAGGTGCATCATAGGCTCAATGACACCTTCTTTTGACTTGGAGAACTTCCGATAGTAGATGTCACTTGCCTTGGTGGGGATGGAAGTTGAGTCGTAGTTCACACAGGCCTGAGGATGAAGCCTTTCGCACCGCAAAGCAAACAGTTTGCTGATGCTGACCTTGTCTTTCCCAAGATGACTGTAGAGTCTTGCCAGTTGCTCTTCATCGATATGTCCAGGAAATGGCAGGGCAAAGACTTCTGAAAATCTGGGGAACCTGCGTGCCACGTTGTCGCGATCCTGGATCCAGTGGATCGCCAGGGAAAGGATCTCCTGAACCACTGTGCCGTCATAGACCTTGTTCAGATCTTCAACCATTCCGCAGTTGACCGCAGATCCATAGAGGATAGGGACGGCACCAAGCATCCGCTGGTATATCGCTCCCAATTCCTGCTCCTGGGTAGCAGGGTTGCTGTCATCTTTTGGTGTTTCATTTTTGGTTTCTGGGTACTTTACACGCACAAATCCGCGCTTCGTGTACTTTGACCTGTACTCCTGGCTGGTCATGAATTTGTCATCAATGACAACGCCAAGGGAGATTTTCTGATTGGCACTTCTCTTCTTCTTCGGGTCATAAGTATAGACCCTTGTAAGGATCCTGTAACCATTGGGGATAGAAAGAAGCGGTTCAACAAGACCATTCTTGGGGTTCCCTGCTATGGCTAAAATTCGCGCTTTTTCTTCTGGGCTTTGACCTTTCATTTGGGCGTCCGTGTATAATCACAAGTTGTAGTATATGGTACGCCTATTTGAAGACAAAATCAAGCATATTTTAAGGATTTTTGTAAAAAATTTATTGTGGGTAATAAAGGAAGGGAGAAAATAGATCGTGTCTGGAGAACAGGGGATTAATATGCGTCCTTAGCCAAGAGTGTTAGGATCAAAAGCCCTCTGGAGCCCTTAAAACTCAGGGCAAAATAGGTTTCATCAGACCCAACGGTTCCATTAAAATAACCTCATTCAGCATGTTCTGGAGGGCATCTAAAATCTTATGACGCTACTCAAAGGCCGTTGGAATAGAAATTCCGCAGTGCTCTGCACATTGTCTAATACTCATCTTCTGTATCATACAGTCACAGTAGACTAAAAGGGTATTTTTTAATTGATTTCTGATGTATAGACAATAAATATGTTTTATTGAAGTGTGACAGAATTTGTTATGGTTCTAGTTCAACACTATTCGTGAACTGAGCCAACCGGAAAGACAGTTAAGGTTCTGTTGCAGAAAGACGTTGAACTTAGCCTTAGATCAGACTCAAGTAAAGGCTCTTTTAATAACCTTATTTTGAGCATTTTTGCTGATTTGGCTTGATAAAATTATCAAAAATTATTTGTTCTAAAAAATAGCTTGATGGTCTTGGATTGTTCTTAAGATTCAGACTTCTTTCTATATCATGAATAATAATGTTAAATCTGTCGACAACTTCTTTTATGTTATTCCAGTCCGTTATTTGTAAGTCCGTAGTGTCGTAGCCTATATCTCTAACTACTTCCAATAATGGATCATACCATGCGTTTGTTTTGTAAAAGGAATAACGTCCAAAATATATATCTTCGCATAGTTCGTAGGCTGTGTCTCTAGCTAACGCCATTCTTTCTGTCTCAGTCATAGAGGAGTATTTGATTTTGGGTAATTTGGGCCTGTCAGCAAAAAATGGCGATTTAGGGTACTTAATCGAACTCATATCATATTTTGATCCAGCCATTCATTTCACCATCGCAGCGTTTTTGCCTCTGGTTGGTTGACCCATCGTTTTGTCATGACGGGTATGTAGGGCAAACGCAGTGCATGCCCCCAACTTTGACCCTTCATTTCACCCTGACAGGCGTATAAGAGTAGATCCCACTCCGGGGTGTTTCCGGAACCATGCTGTCATGGTGGATCCCGGGGAGAGTCTCCTTCAGTCCCTCCAGTACCTGATCCGGGATCAGGAACCGGGGCACAGCCACCAGGGCTGAGGCCGAGGACATTATGGACATAATGATGTTGGAGGCGTTCTGCAGTTTGTATTCCCTTACGATCCGGTAGTCGGCGCCGATCTTGCACAGATCAGCTGCTTTTTTCACCGCCTTGTCCAGGGATCCCAGTTCGTCCACCAGCCCCAGGGTTTTGGCGTCTGCTCCGGACCATACCCGTCCCTGGGCGATCTCCTTGACCTTGGCCAGTTCCATGTGCCGGCCGCTGGAGACGGTTTCCAGGAACCGGTCGTAGGCGCCGTCGATGCCTCCCTGGATCACCTTCCGCTCAGAGGGGGTGAGCTTCTGCAGGACGCTGGTGAAGTGATCCGGGTTGTTGGACACCTGGTCATAGGTGATCCCGAATTCACCGGCGGTGTCCTGGAGGGAGAGCAGGACGCCGAAGACGCCGATAGATCCGGTGAGGGTGGTGGGCTCGGCGAAGATGTAGTCAGCCCCGGCTGACATGTAGTAGCCGGCGGAGGCTGCCATGGATCCCATGGACACCACCACCTTCTTCCCCTTCTTCCGGAGATATTCAAAGGCCTTGGTCAGCTGCACGCCGTCGGTGACGGTGCCGCCGGGGGTGTTGATCCGCAGCACCACTGCCTTGACTTTGGGATCATCGGCGGTTTCCCGGATGATCCTGGTGTAGGCCTCATAGCTGATGGAGTACGGATCAGAACTTGCAGGAGTCACTTCTCCGGAGAGATAGATCACCTTGATCACATTGTCGCTGGCGGTCTTGCTCTGGAGATCCAGGGGATCCTGTCCGCTGATATCCGCAGCCACTTTCTTGTACAGGTAGTCCTTGTAACTGATCCGGTTCAGTTTCTTCTTTTCTGTCACCGCACTGCCATAGAGGCTGATGAGGTGATCGTTGAGCATCTCCCGGGTCATGATCTGATCTGCCAGTTTCCTTTCCTTGGCATAGGCAGCCTCATCGAAGTTCACCATCTGCAGCATGGTGATCTTATCCTCGGGGGTCTGCAGGATCTTCATGGGATCCATGCTCCGGTTGGCGGCAATGGCCCGGGACACCGTGCCCCAGAGGCTGCTCAGCAGGAAGGAGTAACTCTCCCGGGTTTCCTCGGACATGTCATTCCGGGTAAAAGGCTCCACGGCGGACTTGTATTTGCCGCACTTGAACACATAGGGCTCCACCTTCCATTTGTCCAGGAGATCCTTGTAGTAGGCCACACCCACAGTCATGCCGTCCAGGGAGACTGAGCCGGTGGGGTTCAGGATGATCTCGCTGCCGTAACTTGCCAGCAGGTACTGGGACTGGGTGTAGTCCTCGGAGTACACATGGATCTTGCGGCCGGAGTTCTTGCTATACTGCTTCAACTTCCTTCCCAGATCCATGGCCAGACCGTAGTCCACATAGTCAACATCCGACAGATCCAGCACCACGCCGGCAATGCTGCTGTCTGAGGCGGCGTGATGCAGGGCGGCGTTGATCTCATCAGTGTAGGAATAGGGCGGCTTGACCTCGCTCCACTCATAGAAGAATTCGTCGCTGTGGGCGTTGAGCCGGTGATCGGTGATGATCCCGGTGGGCCTGATGGTGAGGAGCCAGGGTCCTTCGGAGTCGGGCATGTCTGCCACCAGGGCCACTGCCAGAACCATGAACACGCATCCCAGGGCACACAGGGAGCCGGATATGACAAGAAGGGCGACAACGATCCGCACATACCAGCAGATCCCGCAGGCTATTATCTGAAAAAATTTCTTCACGTTATTGGCTTCCCTGTGTTTGGTGGTTTCCCGGTGTTCATCGGGTTCCCGCGTTTGGCGAGCACCCTGTGTCTGGCGGGGTACCTGCGCCTGGCAGGTTCCCTGAGTTTGATGTTTCTCCGCTGCTTGGCGGATCTCCGGTTTCCGGCAGATCTCCGGTGTTTGGTGTGACACCTGCTCCTGGCAGATCCCAAGTGTCCGGAGGCTGTCTGTTTCTGGCTCCTGTGGGTTTCAGTGCCCTTCAGCGGGGCTGGTGCCTGTTCCTAATCCTAATCCTAATCCTGATCCTGTTTCTGATCCTTTCAGTCAGGATCAGAAAGCGGATCCGGGCTTCCGCTTAGGATCCAGGGGTGTCGGTGTCGTCCCAACTGCCTTCACCGTGAACTGGGGCATCATTCCCTTTTTGCCCGACATGACCCGGCTCTATCCCTACAGGGGCGGATTATAGCACCCGTCACCCGGGGTTCCCCGGGCATGGATCCCAAAAAACGGCGGGATCATGGCGGGGTGTTTCCGGTTTGGGTGCGTTTTTTTTTCCTCCTGATCGGAAGGTGTGCACCGTCTCTGTATTCGGGACCTTTCCTGCCCCGGGAGGTGTCCCTGTGCTGCCGGTTTCCGGGCAGAGTAGGGGGAGTCTGCGGCATGACGGCCCGGTCCCTGTTTCAGTCTTATGCTGTCTCAGCCTTATGCCTTGCTTGTTGTTCGGGCTCCGGGCAGAGCAGGGTGGTGGAAGTCTCAGTAGCGATGTGACGTGCCCGGGAGTCTGAGACTGCCGCTTCCCCAGGATCTCATCGGGGGTCATTTGTGCGGGCTTTGCCCCGGCCCGCCTTCCGTGATGAACCTTCTGGAAAGCGGAACCTCCCTCTCCTATCAGCGCTTCTCCCAGATCTTGGGGCCTACCAGAATGCCTTCCAGACCTTCTGGCCTACCAGAACTCCAGCCATCACAGACCGCTGTGCCTGCCAGACCTCCAGTCCTCCCAGCTCTCTGGACCTACCAGAACGCCTCCCAGATTTTGGGGCCTACCAGAACTTCAGATATTCCCAGACCGCCTTCAGCCAGGTCCCGTAGGGCAAAGACAGCAGTTTATCGTACAGCCAGTATGCCAGGGGGATCATGATCCCCTGGGCCAGCAGACAGCCGCAGCCGCAGCCTCCGGCGGCGTTTTCATTGGGATTTTTCGGATCGGAGGAGGAGGCGCCGATGATCATGGAAACCAGCGCCAGTCCCAGGATGACGGTCCATATGGCCCACTGGGGAAAGTGCTCGCCCATCATGGTGATGGCCCAGCCGACACCCAGGAGCCCAAGGATCAGGATCAATGTCAGGATGAGCAGAAAAAAGAACAGACCCACCATGATCACTGCGGCTCCGGTGGGGATCCCGGCCCCCGCCAGGGGATCATTGTTTTTCTGCAAGGTGGCCCTGATGATGACAAAGGGGATCAGGAACCAGAAGAACACCTGGGTGAGATACCGGACATTGAAGAACTCATCGTGGAGGTACAGGCTGAGGCCAAAGATCCCCGCAGTCACGGCATAGGGAAGAGCCGAAGCTAGGAAGCTGTTCTTCCAGAAAGGGGCTTTGGCGGGGGCGGCGCTGCCGGACCATTCGGGGTTCTTGCGGCTGTGGGCCAGGTTGTTGAGATGATCGGTCCGCCGCTGCAGCTCCCGCTCCTCTTCCTCCTGGGCTTTCCGCCGGAGCGCTTCCTCAGCCTGGGTCCGGCGCTCCTCCTCTTTCCTCCTGTGCTCCTCTTCCTCCCGCTGACGCCTCTCCTCAGCCCGGATCTGGCGCTCACGCTCCCGGTATTCCTCCAGAAAGCACCAGAGTTTCTCCGCCTGGGCCTGAACAGGCCCGGAAGTGCACAGACGGTAGCAGTTCAGGGCTTTTTCCCCATCTGACAGCAGGGCGTACAGGTCAGAGGGGTAGTGCTGCATCATTTGATCTGTTTTCTGGATGAACTCTTCGGTAGTGTCCCAGGAGCGGTAGGCCAGGATCACCCGTTCTGATCCCAGCAGCAATGTTGCCAGGGCGGATGCCCTCTCCCGGGGACCGAAGCCGTTCGCATAGGCGATGTTACCCAGGTGGTTCAGAACCGACTTCTGATCTTCCCCGCCATTAAGGCTGTACCAGTGTTGCAGGGCCCGGATCAGGGGATCGTATTTCTCCTGCAGGAGCTTCTCTTCCTTGCCGCTGTCATTCCAGGGAGCCTGGGTGATGTTGTCCAGAACCCATGAGCCCACAGCCTCAGGCCCGGAGCCCTGGATCCCGTTCCAGAAGAAGGCGGGCTCCTGCCCGGCGCACTGCTGCAGGCCCAGGAGGAAGGCAAAGTAGTCATCATCCTGGCCCTTGGACTCCTCGTAGTCCTGGGCAATGCTGGCGATGCTCTGCATCCCCTGATCTTTGAAGAACTGGGACACCATGCCCCGGCCCACATGCTTCATGCCGTCCTTCCAGTTGGTGCCGAAGGCCTGGATGAACTCCCCCAGATCGTGGAGGGGCTGCACCTTCCCGCTGGTGTCCCTGAAGGAATAGGCCTGAGAGAAGGCGCTGCCGCTGCCGGCACTGTCAGCCGTTTTCCCGGAAGATGTCATCCGGGCGGCCGCTGCGGCCGCCGCAGCCTCCCCGGGCACCGGCAGATCCTCGCCCTGGCACCACCGGTCAACCTCCTTCCAGGTCCAGCGCCGGTTGGGGTTGTCCGGGGAGTTCCTGAAGCCGATGTCCCGGTAGGTCAGACCCAGGATCAGGTTTCTGAGCCGCGGGGGAAAGCCGTCACTGTCCCTGATGGGAATGATGCTCACCGCGGCCATGGCCGCCATGTCCCGGGCGGTGCTGGGATCACTGGAGGCAAAGGGAGTCCTGCCGGTGAACAGCTCAAACAGGGTGATCCCCAGGGAATAGTAGTCCGACTCCGCAGTGACCACGCCGCTGAAGGTTTCCGGGGCGCTGTATTCAGGGGTCATGCCGGTGCGGGTGATCCTGACGGTTACCCCCTCATCCAGGGCGGAGCTGATGCCGAAGTCAATGATCTGCACCTGCTTTCCGTCGTCGGAGAGCATGATGTTGGAGGGCTTGATGTCCCGGTGGATGATGCCGCTGCGGTGCAGGTACTCCAGACCGCTGTTGAGGCAGGGCACCACCGTGTCCCGGAGGAACTCATAGGTGAAGGTGCGCCCGGAGAGGCTGCCGTTCCGGAAATAGGGCAGGATCAGGCAGGTGTGGCCCTGGAGTTCCCCCCAGGCGGTCACGGACACAATGCCGGGGGCATGGATGCGGCTGACGGTTTCCAGGACCTGGCTTTTGATGGCGTTCTGCCGGCGGTAGATCTTGGCCACATGGGTGGCCTCCAGGGCGCCAGGGCGGTCGGTGCACAGATAGAGATCAGCCTCCCCGGATCGGGCATCCAGCCGGCCGAGGATCTGGAACCGATCCAGGATCAGATCCCCCGGGGTGAGCTGGGGCGCAGCGTCGGTGAAGGCCTCCTGGGCGGCGGCGTTGATCCGGGTGCCCTGGAATGAGCCGGGGGCGCTGTTGATCCGGGTGGCACCCCCGGGAGCAGGAGCCCGGCGTACCCGGGTGGGATCTCCGGGAATCGGAACAGATCGCAACCGGGTTGCATCAGCATTATCAGGTGCCGGATCCCGGCGCACCTGAGTGGCCCCGGCATTTCCCCGATCTGCCCGGGAACGTCCTCCCGGGGAAAAACGATCTTCCGGCGGCGGGCCGTAACGGTCAGTCATGAAGTCCTCCCCGCTCTTCTGGTGAGCCGGCGCCGGTGTCCCCGGCGGCTTGATGCTTGTCTCTCACAGTCTTGCTTCCTCCGGTGCATCCTGTGCCTCAGGTGACGTCGCTTCTGCCGCTGCCGGAGCAGCTTCTTTATTCCGGGCAGATCTCCTGGGGGCGGCAGCGGCCCTGGCAGCCGACGAGTTCTTCCGGGTGCGGGATGCTCTCCCGGCCGGTGCGGGCTTCTCCAGTGCGGACGCCTCTCCGGCCGGTGCCTCCGGGGCGGACGCCTCTCCGGCCGGCGTTGTCATGTCCTGGGGTGCTGCTTCCCGGGCGGCGGCGGTTTCCCCGGTGCAATCACTTTCCGCCGGGGGCGGGACAGTGCCGATCACCAGGGACAGGATCCTACCGCCGTCGGGCAGGACGGTGGTGATCTGCTCACCCTTCTTCACATCCCGGATCGAGGACACGGAGCGGCCCGCCGGATCCAGGGTGATGGTCCGGCTGAACCGGGGACTGATCAGCGGGTTTAGATCTGACAGCTTCAGGGACAGTCTCTGCAGCAGATCCTCCCGGCTCCTGAGATGCTGCAGCATAGCGCTGCCAAGGCGCTCCCGCTGGCTTTCAAGTCTTGCGGCGCTGAGCTTCACGGAGGGTACCCGGTGCATGAGGCTGCTGGTGGCGTGCTCCAGGCGGCTCCGGCATCCGGCCAGGCCCGCAGCGGCGGCTCCGGCCAACTCCCGGCGCCGGCTGTCCAGCCTTTCCCGGGCGGCGGAAAGCTTGACAGCTGGGCTGTGGCGCTGCAGCTCCACGGCCATGGCGGCCACTGAGGAGGCCAGACTTCCCAGACGGTGCTCCGTCAGCTGCCGGAGGTGGGAGACGGTCTCCCTGAGGGCCCCGGCCCGGAGCTTCAGCTGATGATCCGGGCTGTGGCGTTGCAGCTGGGTCTGGCAGCGGTCAAGATCGGTGCGGGCGGCGGTGAGGCGTTTTTCCATCACCCCGGTCATCCATTTCCGGAGATCCTCCTGCCAGACATAGAGCTGATCGTAGGCGGCCACCACCGCGGCGCCGGCGGCGGTGGGGGTGGGCTGGAAGGCGTCGGCGGCCTCGTCGCACAGGCAGTGATCGCCGGTGTGGCCCACGGCGGAGATCACCGGGATCCGGGAGGCGCGCACCTGGCGCACCAGGGCCTCGTCATTGAAGCAGAACAGCTCCTCGTAGCTGCCGCCGCCCCGGCCCATGATGATGACGTCGCACAGGCCGTCGCGGTTGGCCCGGAGCAGTTGGGAGCTGAGGCTGGACGGAGCGGAGATCCCCTGGACCAGGGCGGGGTAGAGGATGACTTTTCCTGGAAAGCGGGCGGAGGTGATCTGCTTCAGCATATCCCCCAGGGCCATGCCGCTGGGGGAGGTGATGATCCCGATGGAGCGGGGATACAGGGGCAGGGGGCGCTTTAGGGCGGGATCGAAAAGTCCCTCCTCCCGGAGTTTCCGCTGGAGGCGCAGGAACTCCTCCTTGAGCCGGCCGTCACCGGTGAACTGCATGGAGGTCACTGCCATCCGGAGGCTGCCGTACTTCTCCTGGACGGTGGCCTTGCCCTTGAGGATGACCTTGCAGCCGTTCAGGGGCAGGAAATTGGCGGTCCGGATGTAGTAGCCGCTCATGTAGCAGGCGATCTGGGCATCCACCCCGGCGGTGTCATCCTTGATGGAGAAATACCAGTAGGAGGCCTTTTCCAGCACCTCCCGGCTTTTGGAGTTGGTGATCTCCCCCACCACGGAGATCTGGCGGAAGGAGGATTCCAGGCTGCCCCGGATCTCCCGCACCAGCCGGCCCACGGTGTACAGGCTGCTGTCCCCGGAGGCGGCGGGATCGGCGGGCGGGAACATGGCGGGATCCGGATCCGGGAAGGGGATCTGTTCCGGGGATCCGGGAGCCATGACGCCGGTGCTTTCCGCATGGGCCCTGAAGATCCGGCTCATGAGGCGCTCCCGGGATCACCCATTACCAGCATGGTCAGGAGGGCGGAGGCACAGGCCAGGAGGATCCCACCCGTTGCCGTCAGGGCAATGGCCATGGTGTGATCCCGGGGCTTGTCATCTGGCAAGGATCCCCGGCTTATCTGATCCACCAGGGACTTCACATAGTAGAACTTCACCAGGGGGTAGGCCATGGGGATCAGTAGGAGGGCATCCGGGGGAATGCTCATGCTCACGGGCCGCAGCAGTTCCGGAGGGAGGTTGGCGGGATCCAGGGGCATGGGGATCTTCTCCTTCACCACTATGGTCATGCTCAGAACAAAGACGTAGATCCCCTGGAGCAGTCTCAGGAGCACCCCGGAAACCGCCAGGATGATGAAGGAGGTTTTGATCCGGGAGCACAGAAGGGCGTAATTCCCGGAGCCGGTCTGATCCTGATCTGTGAGCAGGGTCCGGGCTGAGCCCAGGACGAAGAAGGACCATATAAGCACCGCCAGTTCCAGGATCCCCACGGGGGAGGAGAGCATGTTCCTGATCATGGGCACCGGCACCAGCAGGTAGATGCCGTGCATGATAAGGCAGGCCATGATCAGGTAGCCCATGATCTTCATGTTCCTGGAGGTTTCCGTGCCCAGGGTCTTCAGGGAGTCCTCAGTCTGGGTGGCGGTGGCATCCGGTGTGTTCACCTGGGGCTGGGAGGCGTCCGGTGTGTTCTCCTGGGGCAGGGAGCCGCCGGAGGAGTTCGGGACGGAGCCGGGAGCTGGCACCGGGGATCCGGAACTGAGATCGGCGCCGCAGCGGGGGCAGAAGCGGGCCTCATTGGGGATGATCTCATGGCATTGGGGGCAAAGCATGGCGTCTCCTTGTGAAACTGTCTGCCGGGATCATGGAATGCGCCGGATATGGGCGGATCTCCGGTGTCCTCCTATTCTATCACCGATCCCGGATTTGGACAGGCGGCACCGGGTGGCGGAAAGCCCGGGGTGGCCAGGGCCGTCACCGGGAAGACCGGATCCGGTCTCATCATCTGATACGATCTCCCCAATATGACAAACGGGGTGCTGAGAAATGTGACCAATTCCGGGTGGAGAATTAGCAGCGATGGGTAAAGAAGCAAGTGAAGCCGTGGGGGAGAACTGTGACCAATCCGGGGTGAGAACAGGTAGTGGCGTGTTGAGAACCAAGGAAACCCGGGCGGGGAACTGTGACCGAGGCGGGAGGTGAATCATGGCAGAGCCGCTGCTAAGAACCAAGACAGCGCCGGGACTAAGTTTAGCCTCCCGCCATCCAGCGCCGTGGGATGGCCACCCGGATCGTTGTCTTTGAGCAACAATTAACCGCTCCAATGCAGAAAACCGCCTTCAGACAGGGAAAAAAGCCTTTTTGGCTATTCTTTGCCCAGTCAGACAGGATCAGACAAAATTATCCTTGCATTCATTTCCGGGGCTTATTATCATAACCACAGTTGACGCGGGGTGGAGCAGTCTGGTAGCTCGTCGGGCTCATAACCCGAAGGTCGGAGGTTCAAATCCTCCCTCCGCAACCACTTAGGTCAACTGACAGTTTTTCGTGTGTTTGATTTAGTCAAACTCCTATTTGTTTGTGTTAGATTGTGGGTTTTGATCGGCTTGTCCGGTCTTTTTTTTTTGCCCGCTGAGAGGCTGGCAGAACCCGGTGGGTGGCGTTTCGCCGTCTTTCTCTCCCTCTCTCCTGTCTTCGCCTTATTCTCATCTCAGCTGTCTCAGTTCCTCCTTCTCTTCATCATTATCACCTCATTCTCACCTCATTTGCGCACATCTCTATCAATCCTCAAATCCGCATATCATCATTCTCTCATCCTCATCTCCTATTCCTCAACCGTTTCTCCTCTTCATCTGATGTCAGCGACAGACAGCGCCCGCCCAGAGTTTCCTGCTAAATTCTTCCCGTCTCATCTGCCAGAGTCTCTGGTTTCCGCTTCCAGCCCTCCAGGGCTACATGGCCGGATCTTTGGCCGCCGGGCGGTGTTTTTGTCCCGGTGCCATTGATTAATTCCCCGGCTCCCTTAAAATCTGATCCTGGCAGTGACGGCACAGGTTCCCGGGCACCCCTCTGGGGCGGAGTTCACCGGACAATGGGGAGCGGTCTTGCCGGACAGCGTCAGAACGAGATATAAGGAGGATCCCATGGCGGACGTGGAGGATATGAAAAACACGGATTCTGTGCAGAAGAGCCGGAGAGGCGGTTTCCCGGCTGAGTGCCTGCAGGAGGCGGCCAGTGTGCGCACCCTCATGTGGATCACTTTGGCCCTGGGGGCAGTGACTGCCCTGACCACGGTGATCTCCTTCTGGTTTCTGCCCGCTCCCTGCTTTACGGCGGTGATCCTCCTGGTGATGAATGTCCTGGTGATCCCCCGGAGCGAACGGGTACTCCGGGCCTGCCGCTTTGACGACGCCTGCGGTGCCGCCCACCGGGCCTACCGGCTGAATGTGTGGCTGATCATCTGGTCCTGTGTGGCGGGCTTTGGCATGCTCACCTGGTGGCTGGTCATCGGGATCCCCTTCATCATCCTGGCATTGCCGTTTATCGTCTACATCTCCTGTGTCATGCTGTGGCTGTGGCTCAAGGTTGAGAATGCCCTGGAGGAGATCCAGGCACATCAGTGATCTCCTGGAAGATCCTGGCACTGCTGCTGGGGCTGGTGGTCTCGGCAGGGATCCACCTCCGCTACATCCGGCCTTTCCGTCTGAGCCCCAGGGCGGGGACTGCCGCCTACCTGGGGCTTCTGATCTGCTGCCTGGGGATCTGCTTCGGGGACTTCTCCTTTCAGAGCCTGACCGGGGAACTGCTGTTCCCCTGGTGGCAGAGGCTGTTCTATTTCCTGTTTGTCCTGATCCTGACGATCTTCTGGATCACCCTGCTGGCCGATCTGATCCTGGGGCTTCCCTGCTGTCTTTGGCGGCGGAGCCGGGTTGTTTACTGGCAGAGTTCCAGGGTGCGGATTGTTCTCCTGAGCCTTGCCCTGGGGATCACCTGCTGGGGACAGTATGAGGGGCTGAAACTGCCGGAGATCCGGAAGATCACCCTGGCCAGTTCCAGGATCTCCCGTCCCCTGACAGTGGCTCTGGTCACAGATCTCCATATCAACCGCCTGTCAGATCCGGATCGGATCCGCCGGGTGGTGCGCCGGATCAACCGTCTTGATCCCGATCTCACGGTGCTGGCCGGGGATATCCTTGATGATCAGATCGGCCTCATTCGGGATCTGGCCCGGCCCCTGGGAAATCTGAAGGCCCACCGGGGAGTGTTCTTCACCACCGGCAACCATGAGTTCTACCACAGCCATCTGGATGCCGGTGATCTGATGACAAAACTGGGGATCCAGGTGCTGGACAACCACGGCCGCCGGATCCGGAAGGATGTGTTTCTGGGAGGGATCCCGGATCTTAAGGCCTCCCGGAGGCACGGGGAGCGCGCTGATCCCCGGAAGGCGCTGAAATCCTCCCGGAAAAGCCAGTACCGGATCCTGATCTCCCATGAGCCTTATCCCCTGAAGGGTGCAGATCTGGTGCTTTCCGGACACACCCACGGCGGCCAGTTCTTCCCCTTCCAGATCCCAGCCTGGCTTAAAAACGGCGGCCTGCTGGCGGGACTGTATGAGATGCCTTCAGGGCAGCGGATCATCGTTTCCCGGGGTGCCGGCACCTGGGGTCCGGCCTTCCGGATCTTTGCCCCCGGGGACATTCTGCTCATAACCCTGCTACCGGAGAACAACCGATGATTTATTTCTATTCGGATCCCCACTTCTACCATGAGAACATCATCCGCCTGGCTGACAGGCCCTTTGACGGGATCCAGCAGATGGATCACCGTCTGGTGGAACTCTACAATGATATGGTCACTGACAGTGACGAGGTTTACTTTCTGGGGGATCTGGCCTTCCACCGGCGCCGGATCCGCCAGGGCACCCTGACTCCCCGGGATGTGAACAAGGTGATCAAAAAGCTTAAGGGGCGGAAGCACCTTATTGCCGGCAACCATGACAGCTGGTTTCTGGAGAGTCCGGACTTTGACCGGGGCTTGTTTCTGTCCATTGGGCAGGAGGAACGCCTGGAGGCTGACGGGCGCACCCTCATCCTTCTGCACGATCCCGCGCCCTTCCTTCCCGATCCTGCAACCGGTGAGGCGCCCCAGCGGAGTCTGGGACCGGGAGAGATGCTGATCTACGGCCATGTCCACAACAATCTGCCTGAGGAGCCCCCGGTGCCCTCCTGTTGCGTCTGTGTGGAGGTCACCAGCTACAGTCCGGTGTCCCTGGAGGCTGTTCTCCGGGGCGAGGCGGGGTGGCAGAGTCCTTCATGAGCGGGATCCTGACTTTCCTGGCGGCCTGGGAGCACACCCCGGTGCTGCTACTGATTCTGGCCGGCGCCTGCCTGATCCTGGCACTGCTTCTGGCCTGGCAGCTGAGCACCGCCTCCGGCCTCCGCTGGCGCCTGGCGATCAACTGCCAGGACATAGAGAAGGTGGAGGCTCTGCAGGAGGAGGCCCAGCGGCAGCTCCAGGATCAGATCGCCAAAGGCGAGGAGGAGATGCGCCGCTCACTTAAGGCCCTGGGGGAGAAGGACAGCATCATCGCCCGGCAGGAGGAACGGATCCAGTCCCTGGAGCATGAGCGGAGCGATCTGATCCGGGAAAAGCAGGAGATCCGGGGGGAGATCGAGCGCATGCGGGCCTCCCTCCGGGAGGAGTTTGCCATGATGGCCGGCCGGGAGCTGGCCGAGGCCGGGCGGCAGCTGGAGATGGCCAGCGAGCGCCGGTTCAGGAGCCTGCTGGAGCCGGTGACCATGAAACTGGGAGGCCTGATCTCCCCCTTAAGGGACAATATCAGTGGCCTGGGGGAGGAGCTGCGCCGGAGCAACGACAACAGCCTGGTGCTTAGAAAAAGCATTCAGGATGTGATCAGCTCCCAGGCCCGGCTTTCCCAGGAGGCGGACTCCCTGGCGGACGCCCTCAGGGGATCCAAAACCCAGGGCTGCTGGGGGGAGATGCTGCTGGAGCGGTGCCTGGAGAGCATGGGGCTCCGGGAGCATGCGGAGTTTGACCGGGAGGTGTTTTTCCGGGGGACGGAGCGGAGCTTCCGGCCGGATGCGGTGCTGCATCTTCCCGGAGAACAGGAGGTGATCATCGACGCCAAGTGCCCCCTGAACGCCTATGCCGCCAGCTGCCGGGAGACTGATCCGGAGCGGCGGGAGAGCCTGCTGAGGCAGCATGTGGAGCACATCCGGCGCCACATCTCCGCCCTGGGGGAGCGGCGCTACCATGAGCTGCCCCAGCTTCAGGGGCGGGTGTGGGACTTTGTGCTGCTGTTCCTGCCCTCGGACGGCATGCTCTCCTGCTGTGCCGCCACCTTGCCGGAGCTTCTGGAGTTTGCCGCCTCCCGGCATGTGGTGCTGACCACCCCCTCCACCCTCATGGCCTGTCTTATGATGGTGCGGCTGCTGTGGCGGGATCACACCCGGGCGGGCACCTATGCCGCGGCGGAAGCCTCCTTCCGGGATTTTCAGGGAGCTGTGGAGCGGGTGCTAAAAAAATTTGAGGACGCCGACAGATCTTATGCCGTTCTTGGCGGGAAAATCGGAGATCTGAGGAAAGAGTTGCTGCTGTCCCGGAAGTCCCTGATCCGGGAGACCTCTGCGGTCCGCAGTTTCCTGGGGATCCGGGATCCCCGGGAACTGGAGGAGATGGATCAGCCGGACGATGCTGACGGCGCCGGGAGATCCCAGTGCCTGCCGCGGGGGCCGGAGCAGATCGGGGCGCAGGGCGCAGATCCCGGCAGTGCCGATCAGGATGCCCATCAGGGTGCTGGTGCGTACACGGGTGCCCAAAAGGAGACGGGTGCAAGGGCGCTGATCGGCTAGGGAGGCCTGAGGCCGCTGATCGGCAAGGATGGCACCAGGGTGCTGATCTGTTAGAGAGGCACCAGGGTGCTGATCTGTTAGAGAGGCACCAGGGCGCAGAACTGTTTGGTAGCGACCTCTCCAGGGCAGTGCCTTATCCCAGGCGGCGTTTTCCGGCTGCATGGATGCGGATGACGTGTTTTTCCCGGTGTGGAGTTTCTTTCGGATGGCGGTTTCTTCCGGGAGTTGGCTTTTCCGGAAGGCGGCTTCTTCCGGGAGGCTGTTTTCCGGAAGGTGGCGGCGGGTTTTGAGTTTGGGGGCAGATCACCGGCGGTTTGGCCGGATGAGAAGCCAGGCAGGTAGTTGCAGATGGAGGACATGGCTGTGGATCAGTTTGATGAGCAGGAAAACGGCGCCGGGGACAACGGCGGATCATCCCTTCCCGGGCACGAGGAGCTGGCGGAGAAGTTCCGCCGGGAGCAGGAGGAGTTTATCGGCGCCCTGAAGGACAGCGCTCCCTCCATCTTGGTGGCCGGTCCCACGGGGGCCGGCAAGAGCACCCTGATCAACACGGTCATGGGCCGGGACGTGGCCAAGACCGGCACCGGCCGGCCGGTGACCCAGGGCTGCGATGTCTATGAGGATGATCTGGTGCGTTTCTACGACACCCGGGGCTATGAGACCGGATCCCAGGCTGACGGGCAGTTCAATTCCGATGTGCTGGATTTCATCACCCGCTGTGAGAAGGGGGAGGAGCCGGGTTGTCCTCCGGTGGATGTGGTATGGTATTGCGTCAGCGCCGGGGGCGGACGGTTCACGGAATATGACGCCACCTTGATCCGGCGGATCAACCAGACCACGGGCCACAAGCCCCTGGCAGTGGTGCTCACCAAGCAGGATCATGCCGATGACGAGTCGGCCGCGGCCATGATCCAGGAGGTCCGGCGGTATTTCCCGGAGGACATGGCGGTGAACATGGAGGTTTTTGAGACCTATGATCCCCGCCAGGTCAGCGGCGAGGAGGCCCGGGATCTGGATCGGGCCATCGGGAAGGGGATCCGTGATCTGTTCCGGTGGACTTCGGATCATCTGGATGTTTCCCGGCGGGTCTCCTTTGAACTGGCCTCCCGCCGGGGCTTTGAGGAGAAGGCCCGGCAGTGTGACACCATCATCAGCGCCGCCACGGCCGCCGCCACCGGGGTTGCCGCCTCGCCGGTGCCCTTCTCCGATGCGGTGCTGCTGGTGCCGGTGCAGATTGCCATGCTGGCCAAGATCACCTCGGTGTGGGGGATCTCCGGGGCCAGCGATGCCCTGGTGGGCACCATCTCCACCTTGATCACCACCTCCCTGGGCCGGACAGCTGCCGGGAGCCTGCTGAAGCTGATCCCGGGAGTGGGCACCGCCGCCGGGGCAGTGATCAACTCCGCTGTGGCCTCGGCGGTGACCTATGCCCTGGGCAAGGCCGCCGTGACCTGCTGCCGGAAGATCAACGAGATGGCCTTGGAGGGCAGTCCCACCCTGGAGACCGCCCGGACCATTTTCACCTCGGAGTTCCTCCAGATGGCCCTTTCCTATTTCCAGCAGAAATACTCTGGCAGCGGCAAATAACCCTGTTCACGGGACACCGGGATCCGGCGTCTTTCCTAAGGAAGCCTGAGGATGTTGCGCAGGAGCCATGCCGGCGGATCTGTCCGGCAGCAGGTGCGGTTTCACCTGCGGTGTACGGCGGAGAGCACAGGTTTGCCCGGTGGCTTTGTCCGGCTTCAGAGCGTGCGGTCCATGTCGGCGGCTCTGCCCGGTGGCAGGCACCGGATCTATGCTGTCGGCTCCGTCCGGCAGCAGGTGCCGGATCCTTGCTGGATGTACCGTTTGCCAGAAGCCGCCGTTTTGCCCTGCGGCTCTGTCTGAGGGAGGGCTCTGGTTTGCCCTGCGGCTTGTCCCGGACGTCCCAGCGGCTGCCGCATCCCCTTCCCCTCTCCAGGGATCAGGGCCTTTCGGGGAGCGGACTCCGTTTTTGTTTTCCCGCCCACTTGAGGAGAAGTCTCCATGGCATATATTCCTGATCCCGATCTTGACTTCCTGGCAGATCTGGATGATGGCGAACTGGAGCTCCTGTTCCGGCTTCTGGCCTATGACAGCAAAGGCAGCCCCCGGATCAGCCAGGGGATCACCCGCAGCCGGGAATTTCAGCAGCACGGGGAGCATTACTCACAGTACTGGCGTCTTCTGGGGGAAGAGCTTCAGCGCTTTGGCGGCAACACCCTGGTCAACGTGTTCCGCCGGGGCAGGGGCGTCCTTTACCATGAGATCCTGGTGGATGTGTGTGCCCGCTTTCTGCCGGCCGGCTCCTGGGGCAGGAATGATCCGGCGGAGAAACTGGAGCATGCCCTGCTGACCCAGGAGCTGGGACGCCATCCTGCCGCCCGGGGTGGCGGGGAGGATCTGCAGGCGGTCTGTGCCCGCATGGATCGGGATGATGTGAACACCTTCCTGGAGAACCTGTCTCCGGCAACTGAGGGTGCGTCCCGGGCCGGCAGGTATGTTGCCTTTTATGCCCTGGGACGGCTGCTGGCCAGGCGTCTGGGCGGTCCGGCGGCGGTGGGGGCCGCGGCGGCAGATCTTGCCGGCCCCGCCTGGCGGGTGACGGTGCCGGCGGTGTTTCTCATTGCCATCCTGCGTCTGCGGGCCGGCAGAGCGGAGGCGGGGAGCTCCCGCCGGGGCGGGCAGGGGGTCTGAGATCAGGCTGATGATCCTGTCCCTGCATGGCTGACTGCCGGGACGGCGGCGGATCGCGTCGGATCTCATAGCGGAACGCGGCGGATCCCCTGGTGGTCCATGCCGGATCAACCATCTTGAGAGGCATTTGCAGGGGCTGTGACACCGCCTGCCGGCGGCCGCCGGGATCGGCTGACAGGATCCGTGACAGTCAGGAGCGGCTGTCAGGAGTGGTGACAGTCAGGATCGGCTGACCGGAGTAGCGGCCGGCAGGACTGGCAGTCAGGAGCGGTGACAGGAACTGGAGGACAGCATGCCACAGTCTGATTCCCGGGATGACTCCCGGACAGTGACCAATGTCCTGGTGATCGGCAGGACCGGGGCGGGTAAATCCTCCCTGCTGAACTATCTGTACGGCATGGATCTGCCCACCGGAGCCGGCCGGCCCGTGACGCCCTTCGGGATCCACGCCGCCCCGGAATTCCCCTACCGGGGGATAGTCATTGCCCCCTTTGACTCCTCCGGCTTTGAGGGCGGGGAGCAGGTGGATAAATGGCGGGACAACCTGCTCCGGGAACTGGCGGCAAGGAACCTGCAAAGTGTCCGGGACTGGTTCCACACGGTGCTTTACTGTGTCTCCGCTGAGGGTGAGCGGCTGGATCCCGGGGAGGAGAAACTTATCCGGGAGGCCGATCGGGAGGGGATCCGGGTAATGCTGATCCTCACCAAGTGCGATCTGGTGTCCGAAGATCGGCTGCAGATCATGGAGGATCGTCTCCGGGAACTGTTTGATCCGCCCCGGCCCATGATCCGGATCTGTTCGGTGAGCCGGAAAATGCGGGGCGGCAGGATCACTGAGCCCTTCGGCCGGGAGCAGCTCTTTGAGTTTATTCTGCTGAACTTCCGCCGGAACTTGATCCTGAAGACACTGGATCTGGAGCACCGCCTGGCCGAGGAGCGGATCCATGACATGCACCAGGCGGTGATGGCGGAGTTTGACCGCAGTGTATCCCTGTTCACCCGCTTTAACCAGGGGTTCCTCCGGGAGCGGAGATCCTTTTTCCAGAAACTGAGCAACCGTCTGATCCATGACACCCTGGAAGATCTCCGGGTGCGCACCGCCGAGGCTGACGCCATTACCTCCAGGGTGCTGAACAGTTATTTCAGCATTGATCCCGGGGAACTAGCATTGCTGTTTGCTGGTGATCAGAGTGATTTCTCCCCTGAGCCCTCCGGAAGCGGCACCCGCCTGGGGGATCTCCTGTCCTTTGCGCCCCTCTTTAACAGCGGCGGCGGCCGGCGGCTGGAGTTCAGGCGCTGCCTGGCTTCTGATCTCATGCTGTTCAAATCCTCCTTTCAGCATGCCTGGTCCCGGCTTGAGGAGAAGATCTCCCGGGACTGCGACAGCGTGTCCGGCCGCTGCATGCTGCTTCTCCCCCGGAAGGACTGATCCTGCATCCGGACTGAAAGCCTCCGGAAAAGGGGTGCGGGGCAGAGGCTGGAAAGAGACCGGAAAGAGACTGGATCCAGTATCGGTGTGCCGATCATGCCGGTGCTCCCTGCCGAGATCCCCCAGCCGTAATCAGTTAACCGCCGGCTTTCTGGTTCCCACGCCGGAGCTCCGGTTTCCCCGGGGCCAGATCGCCATCTGTATCCGGCTTCCTGCTGCCGTTCACTGTTCTTTTTTTGCACCACTTTACCGCTGTGGCGGCGGTATCGGCTGATTTCTGAACGTCTGATAACCCCGGAGGGGGATTTTTTACTGTCAGCCCTATTTTCCCCTTGCCAGAAAATTAAAAATGATTAGAATAGTCTTCGTCCGGTGAGATGTCAGAGTGGCCTAATGAGCACGCCTGGAAAGTGTGTATACAGAAATGTATCGAGGGTTCGACTCCCTCTCTCACCGCCACCGATTCCCTTCCTCTTATTCATTTAATTCCCCCTACGACTGTTTTTGAAGTCTGAATTCCTCCGTTCCCGATCCTTTTTCACTTTTGTGGTGATTGTGACGGCTCTTTTAGCCGCTGCAGCCTCCGGTGTTGCCTCTGCCAGTTTCATGGTGTTTCTGCAGGAGCACACGCCTCTGGATCGGAACTGGATCCTCCTTGCCGGCACTGCCTTTCTGGGCGCCGGCTTCCTGTCACTGCTGTATCTGCCCTTCCGGATCCGGCGTGCCCTGATCCACTCCGGCCCCAGCAACGGTTTCCTTGAGGCACTGTTTCTTCCCATGGGCTTTCTGGCCGCCCGATCCGGAGGCTACCGGAGAAGCCAGGAAAGTTACCTGACCTTTGTGTGCACCGGTGTCCTCCGGCTGGGTGAGGGCAGGCAGAGGGCCGCTCTCAGGTATTACCATGCCGGGCGCAACTCCACCTCCCAGCAGGCCCGGGATGTACTGGTGCGGCTCCATGCCTACTGGTTCACACCCCAGGAGCGGCGGCGGCTGTTTCTCTGGCAGATGGGGGCGGTATATTACTGGGGGTATTATTTTGCCGATCCGTCTTTCACTCTGCCACTGGCGGATGTGGGGCTGTTCCGGCGGGAGAATGAACTGTTCCGGATGCTGGCGCTGTGGTACGGGATTGATGACCATGAGCAGCGGGAACTCTTTGAACTTCTGTGCCGGATCTACGGTTACGGCGGCTATGAGAGCCGGGGTGAGAATGAGGGTGATCAGTGGCGCGGGGGCGACGGCTGGCAGTGGGGGCCTGGAAGCCCCGGGATCAGTATGCCCTCCCGGCGGGAGATCCGGAAGGCATGCCGGATCCTGGGGATTGATCCCGGAGCCCCGCTGGAGACTGCCAGGAAGGCCTACCGGAGGCTCATGATCCAGAACCATCCAGATCGGGCGGCCGCAGCGGGGCTGTCTCCGGATCAGGTGAGGCGCCAGACGGCCATTACCCAGGAGATCCAGGAGTCCTGGAATGTGGTGCGCAGCCAGTATGGGGACCAGGGACAGGGTGAGAACTTTACCTCTGATTAATCCTGCTGAAAGCTGGTGTCCTGGGTCAGCCGTGCCCGCCTTCTCGCTTCCATTTCCACTACATTCCACCCACAGGGCAGAGAAGCCGTGCTTTTGGAACCGAGAAGACTGGTCCGGGCGGAGAGCAGATGGCGGTTTGCTGAACTGGATGGCCAATGAGCTGCAGGGGAATAACGTGGGCACGTAAACTCCGGGAAATGACAGCCCAGTGAAATCTGATTAATTATGATGGAAGATAAACAGCTATTTTATGACGAACTGACTCAAGAGCAGAAAATTTACTTTGCGTACAACTATTTAGATTCCTATATCGAAGACTTTTTGTATTTCCCGCACATCTTTACAAACTATTGTTCAAATAGAGTATTTAAAGTTCTTATTAAGCTTTTAGATGATATTGGTATTTATAACAAATCTTTTAGATATATTGATTGGAAACATTCTAAAAGATATATTCATCCAATGGTTAAAGCAATAAATTATCTAGAAAAGAAAAATCCTAACTTCAAAGAAATTAACGAAAAGCACAAGGATTTGGTGCCTTATAGCATCAAGAATATCGTAATTAGATAGTTAATTAAAATGGAGAATAAGATGTGTATCTAGGGCAGGGGTATAAGAATGGATCAAGATTATAATATTAAAACTTTTGCGCAAAAAAAAGGAAAGCGGCAAAAGTTTTTATCTTAATGAATTGACAGAAATTGAGCGTTTCTGTACCGCTTATAATTTGATAGGGATTTTAGACGCAGTGATTTCTGAAGGGGCTAGCCCCGAACTTCAGGGAAATGAATTAACCAAAAAACTCGATAGCGTTCTTAAAAGTCTGGGAATTCATATTTACTCACTTAGGTATATTGACTGGAAGCATAAAAAAAGAAAAAGTTCGCTAGCCATTAAAGCTGAAAATAAAATATTGAAAAAGTACAAAGAAAAAAACAACCCAGTGTGTAATATATATGCGGTGCCATACAGTCAGTTTTGTATAAGATCGTAGATTTCTGGATTTATCTTTCTGCAGCAACAATCACAGGCAACCGTTATGGATGAATCACTGTATTTCAAGTTCTCGGATCTGTCAGATGAAGAGAGATGGTGGCTCGCCTATGATACTCTAAGTGAATATACTGAGGAAATTATAGGCAATCCCTATTGCCCTGGGTTTGTCAAAAGTTATTCCAACAATAAAGTTTTTAGTAATGTTATTTGTCTTTTGGATAGTATTGGGGTTTTTAATAGAACGATCAGACATTTTGACTGGAAGCATCCCAGAAGATTTTCCCATGCCATATCAAAGGTAAGAAACAAAGTCGAAGATAGATATCAATTAAAATTTGAGAAGGATATTTACTTTGAATGCCATAAATTACATACGATAAACATTCGTTATATGATTATAGACTAACTTAAGATTTCAACTTGAAATCAACTGATAAAGATAAGCCTATCCAGTTGGTATTAAATATCAGGTGAATTACAGTCAGTTATGTATTAGACTTTAGTTTTCTGTAGTTGATTCTTACCACACACCATAGAGCAATGTCAGATCTGCCGTCGAAGGATGAAAGAATAGGATAAATTGCTGAGAATTTGATCTGGTATCAATTTAAATCTCAAGGTTTTGCCTATTTGACGATTATTGTTTTGAAATTTGGCTGATAGCTATCTATATTATTCATTATGAAGTTAAGTTTTAAAATTGGAGGGAAATGTTATTGAGATGGCAGGGACTAGAATTCCGTTCGATCCATTAGAACACATTGAGGATTTCAAACTCCTTATTCAGAGCATCAAGGAAACAGAAACGGTATCAGATGATCTCTCACAAGATGATCGCTCACAAGTTGATCGCCCACAATGTCCGCACTGCGGATCCGATGGGATTGTCAAGAATGGCACTAAAGACGGCCGTCAGCGTTTCAAGTGCAAGGAATGCGGTCATACCTTTTCCTGGAGGAATAACACCTTTTTATACAGTATTAAGAGTGACTATGATACCCTTTTAGCATACTGTGACTGTATGATGCAGAAGATGACTATTAGGCAGTGTGCTGAACACTGTGGGATTTCTGTTCCCACGGCTTTTGAGTGGCGTCATAAGATTTTAGACGCACTTCAGAACATGCAGGATGAGGTTATTTTGCATGGAACTGGGGGATCAGATGAGACCACTTCCCCCTAAGTTTTAAGTGCTCCGGGGTACTTTTGATACCCGCCCTCAGCGTGGTTGCTCCAACCATACCAGAGGAATTTCAAATGAACTGGTATGGATTTCGTGCTCTGTAAATCTCAATGGTCTCTCAAACGGTAGGGGACTAACCTGGAAGACCGGATATCGATGATTTGTCCTACTTGGTCAACTGACGAATAGAAGAGGTGGCATTCCTGGCCATTGACTGATTTAGTGCCATAATACCGTTGCTGAGGTAAATATTCTGACCCACAATGAGATTGAACCAGGTAGGCATTAGAACAGCGTCTTTGACATTAGACGGTAGACAGTTTTAACTCCGAACTCAAAAGGTTGATCAATGACAGGTTTAAAGGTACCCCAAATATTTCACTAACTATGTGGTGTACCATAATTTTGTGATCTTTGCCAAGGAGACTTTGACTGATTAGATCAAGTTCTTAAAGGACTTCGTCTTCAATGCGTTCTGTAGCTCCCGTGGTTATCAGGTGAAGTTCAGAAATGCCGTACCGGTTAAAGAATTCAGTCGCATTTTACAAATTAGAAGAATAGGTTTCTTAACAAACTTTATAATTTTATTCTAATATACAAGTAATAAACGGTAAGGTGTTTATGACAGAATCAAAATTTGATATGAGTTCAATTAAATATCCTGATCTTCCCTTTTTTTCAGACAGACCAAAATTGCCAAAGGTAAAATATTCCACTATGACTGAAGGGGAAAGATTATGGCTTGCAAGAGACACTGGTTATATATTAGTTGAAGAGATATATTCTGGCATCTACAAATTTTACAAAACTAATGTCTGGTATGATCCGTTGCTAAAAGTTGTTAAGGATCTGGATTATGACACCTCTGCATTGCAAATTACAGACTGGAATGATATAGAAGATGTAGTTCTTAAATTCAACGAGATCATTTGTGATATCGAAAGCAAGCCAGAGTTTAGAAATGGAAAAAGAAGAGTGTCATTTATAGAGCAGGTAATTTTTGATTGTTAAGCCCCATAGCATCAGAGCCAAACACTTAAAGATGAATCCAAACCTGGTGGAGTTTTAGATTATCTTTCTAAGAATAAAAATCTCTCCACCTCCCTACCGTAGAGTCCGCAATACAATCGAGGCATGGAAACGGGGAGAGGTATGGAAGAACGATCAACCTATTAGCAATTAGGCCTTGTTCCAGAAAAACTCAAAGAAGCCGTCAGGGAAACCTGGCGTCTTTCTTGTTGTGGCAGTCATTTCATTAGGGTATACATTTGTGACTATGCTCAACATCGGACTTATAGACCATATCTTTTGAACAGTGTACAATCTATGTGACAGTAGTCATTTGTGTTGTTCGTAGTTATGACAGAGGTAGTCAGTGGCAGAAGTCAGGGAAGGACATCGCCTTGAGACAAAAGGCGCAGTCAGGATCTACATCCGTGCGTCGACGGAAGAACAATCCGTTGAACGTCAGGAGCATCTTGTGGATGACGCTAGACGCCAAGGATACTACATAGCCGGGATCTACAGAGAAAAGAACTCCGGGGCAGTGGAGAACCGGCCAGAACTACAGAGACTAATCGACGAACTTCAGCAGGGTGACATAGTCATTGCTGAGAAGATGGATCGGATCAGCCGGCTCCCACTTCCTGAAGCAGAGAAACTCATTGAGAAGATCAAACAGAAGGGTGCAAAGCTGATGATACCGGGTGTGGTGGATTTTTCAGACGTGATAGCCAAGACTGATGATGGGATCTCCAGGATCATACTGGAGACGATGCAGACAGTGCTGTTAAAGCTTTCGCTGCAGATGGCCAGGGACGACTATGAACTGAGAAGAAAACGTCAGAAGGAAGGTATAGCCTTGGCAAGGGAAAATGGAAAGTATCATGGACGGCGACCAGACGACAAGCTCCATGAGAAGATCTTAGAGTGCCGTTGCCGAAGAACTCCTCCTTTATCAATCACAGAAACAGCAAAACTGCTGGCAACATCCCCGAGCACCGTTAGCAGAGTATGCAGGAAATACCGAATTGATTGCTGTTCAAATTAACACAAGTTATAGAACCTCGAAAAGGAGTAGTTAAATGGGTACTTCAGTTATAACAATCCGGCTGAATAGTGACGATAAGAATACGTTTACTAGCATGTGTGAAGAGTTGGGCATGAACACAAGTACTGCCATTAACATGTTTGTGAAAGACTGTATCAGGAAGCAGTCTATCTTAGGTTTACCATGCAGTAATCCTGAACCCGTTGATGAGAACGGCTTCACGCAAGCTGAACGTGAGTATCTGATGAAAAGCATTGCTCAGTTAGAGCATGGGCAAGTGGTTAGGTATGAAGAGCAAGAGCAAAAATGAATGTCCTATTCACGCAACAGGCTTGGGAAGAATTTACAGCAATACGAGAAAACACTCCCCTAGGAAAGAAAATACGAGCAACAATCAAAGAGATCCAAAGAGGAGATAATGAATTAGGAAAAGAGGAAGCCCTCAAATATGAACTTAGTGGATATTACAGTCGGAGACTGGATCAAAAGAATAGAATAGTTTTCAGAAGAAACAATGATACAGTAGAAATAGTGCAGTGTGGAAGCCATTACGGAAACAAATAGTAATTATTATGTCCGTAGAAAACACATTTGATATTCAAGGACAAGATCAATGTGCTTAAGACCGTTTATTAAATACCCCGGCGGAAAAAACAAAGAGTTGCTGCTCATCAACGAAAATAAGCCTTCTTCCATAGAAAGATATTTTGAGCACTTCGTTGGAGGCGGATCGTTTTTTTTTTTTTTGATATTGGAGTTGATTATTCCTTTGAAACTAGTGGATCACTATCTATATTAATTGTTCTGAAATCAAACTTAAAAAGGGGAGGAAAATTGAATCTTAATTGAATTAAGACGTCAGGATAATTCAACGCCCTCCTCATATGACCTGTTAAGTCTGTTTCCTGGAACTTCTCAAGCAGTTCATAATTGTTTTTAATTTGCTCCATTTCATCAGGATACTTTTCGCAAATTTGATCAATGATCTTCCAAATTTCATTTGAATAGTAAGAGCAGTCAAAATTATCAAAGTTTATGTCCTTGATAGTGCTGGAGTCAATATCTAAAATTTCTAGTATCTGTAATATCCTTGCAAAAAATAGGGCTGAACCTCACCTTTCCAGCAAGTGCTCCCAAACATCATTTAAAGGGAATGTATATCAAAGAGTCATATGCTGTTTCAACAAGTTGGATTTTTGAAAAGTCGTTCAATTTTATTATTGCATTCCTTGTGTTTAATTCTAATCATCTTCAGATATTCTGACTTAGATTTAGATTCTTAAACGCTGTTCATTAACTGTTGTAAACATTATATTGGCGGCTGTCATTCCAGAGATTTATTGTCTTCAGGATTTTAACTATTTTAATTGTTTAAATGATTTGTAGCCATTATTCGATTGGATCCGGCAAAAGTTCTGACACGTGTTTCTCACTCGGGCTTCAGTATTGTATTCTCATCTGTGCCTGCCCATGCCTTTTGCTTGAGGGTTGCGTCGCCTTCCTGCACATCCCCCTTTTATCTTCCTTTCCATGATTTTTGCAACATTGGCAATCATCCGGCAGTGGCATCCATGTTGCCCCGGTCATATTCTCCACTGATGATCGGTGCAAACCTCCCGGTTTCGGCACCTGTTCCGCTGTTCCAGAACTTAGAGGCGGTGTGCGCGTTCAGGAACTCATTCAGTCATGGATCCGGATAGTACCTGATCTGATCAAATCTAACCAAGCCTGACATGACCGGATCTGAGCCATGAAGGGATCTGGCGCAGATCCGGTTTCTGGCATGAGTCCTGTCTGGGTCCAGTGTCATGCTTTGGGAGGCCTTGATCTTCGTGCAGGCAGCGATCAGGAAGGGAGATGCCTGCTACCGGGAACCGGAGAAAACCGCCCATGGTGCGTCAGATTTTCTGATGTGGCTGAAGGAACTGTCATCAGATTAAAAATGATCCTTTGCCGTCTGATCTAGGGACAGGGTTTTCGGCAATGAGCTGTTGCTGACGGCCTGGACTGGACAAATGGCAGGAGCCCGATGACAGGGCGCAGACCTTAGCAGGTGAGCAGTTCTTTTCCATGAGGGGCATTTCAATGAGGGAACTTACCGTGAGGGATCTTTCAGTGCCGGTTCCTGACGGGATCCTCCATGGCATCAGAATGCAGTCCGCCGGAAACTCTTTTCAGATGTCCTGCGAGGTGGGAGATCAAATGATGACTGGGGAGCAGATGCTGGCTGAGGATCAGCCGGCTGGTATCTCCTTCACCGTCCCGCTGTCGTGGTATAGGTAATCGGACTAAGATCTGACATAACGCCATGAAACATGACTGTATATGACGTTTAAAATTTATCATTAAAATTTTATACCCGATGATTAAACTTTTTTAGACCATAAAACATCAACCCAAAAAGCGATTTAGATCACAAAATATGTAGAGAATTGTTGAATCTTTCACCGTGCTTTGGTAGCATTGTCAGTGTTGAATGAATTGCGACATAAACAAGACATAATTATGTGACAGGCAGAATTTAGCTGGCAAGAATGACATAGACGAACTTTGTTTTTGCCGCGGAACTGGAGCTATCAACTGACCGCATACGCCAGCAGAACGCAACCCGATTTATACAACCCGATTTATGAGTAACTGATATTAGAGGAAAAAAATCATGAAGATCGATATGGTTAAGAAGAGTGTTTCCCTCTGCATGGATGCCAACCTCACCGCTTTCGTTCAGGGCTCCCCTGGCCTGGGCAAGTCCGCCATCGTCCGGGAGATTGCCGAGGAGCGCAACCTTGAGCTCATCGATGTCCGCCTGACCCAGTGCGATATCACTGATCTCAACGGCCTCCCCAAGCTGGATGGCGCCAAGGCCACCTTCCTGCCCTTTGACACTTTCCCTGTGGACGGGGATCCTCTTCCCCAGGGTCGGGACGGCTGGCTGCTGTTCCTGGATGAGCTGAACTCCGCCAACAAGTCGGTCCAGGCATCGGCCTACAAGCTTATCCTTGACCGCATGGTGGGCAACCATCATCTTCATGGGAAGGTGTCCATTGTGGCCGCTGGCAACCTCATCACTGACAATGCTGTGGTGAACAGCCTTTCCACCGCTCTGCGGAGCCGCATGGTGAACCTGGTGCTGGAGAGCGATTCCGGGCTGTGGATTGACTGGGCCATGGATCATGGGGTTGATCCCCGGGTTATGGCGTACATCCAGTACAAGCCCACCAACCTCTTCAACTTCGACCCCAACAAGGATGAGGACACCTACGCCTGCCCCCGGACCTGGGATATGCTCAGCCGTCTGCTCTCCCATATGGGCCGGAATCAGCTGGACACCTTTGCTGAGCTTATCGTGGGCATCGTGGGCAAGATCGGTCTGGAGTTCATTGCCTACGCCAAGTACGCCCTGGAGCTTCCTTCCCTGGAGGAGATCAAGAGCGGCCACCTGCATTCTGATCCCAAGTGGGAGGTGGGCAAGATCTGGATGGTGCTGTTCCATATTCTCAGCAAGTTTGACCAGGTGGTCACCGAGCGGGAGATTGAGAATGTCCTCAACTATGTGGCCGGCTTCGGCAAGGAATACCTCACCATCCTGATCAGCCGCAGCTACCGCATGGCGGATGTCCGTCCCCGGCTGATCGCCTCCCCCTGCTTCAGGCACCACATGAAGCTGATCACCGATTTCTCCCATCAGGAGCCGGCCAACGGGAAGGAGGAAAAGGCTGACGGTGCCGGATCTGACGCTGCCGGTGAGAAGGACGGCGGCAAGAAGAAGTCCAAGAGCCGGTCCCGTTCCGGGAAGGACTCTGAGGATAAGTCCGACTCCGGCAAGGAGTCCGGCACCGGGGCTACGCCCAAGATCGCCTAGTGCGGCCGGCCCGGGCCAGCCGGCCCGGTTTTGGAAGAGAACCAATTCATCTGCTTCGGAGGAGAACCATGATCAGGCTTGATGAGATCAAGATCCAGCTGTTTTGCGTGGACACTTTTATGGGCACCGTTCTGGCTGCCACCCCGATCCTGGAGGAAAACAAGAAGTGCTCCACTCTCTGCACTGACGGCAACCGGATCTGGTACAACTCCGAATTTGTGGAGAAACTCTCCTTCAAGGAGCAGGTGGCGGTGTTTGCCCATGAGGTAGGCCATATTGTGCTGCTGCACTGCAGCCGGTTCCGGATGGACCGCTCAGTGAAGCATGAGGTGTGGAACATCGCCACGGACTATGTGGTCAACGATGTCCTTGCCAAATATGAGGGGAAGAACGGCTCATCAGGTCAGCTCAAGCTGCCGGATAGTGCCCTGAGGATGCCCGAGAAGTTCCGGGACTGCAATTCAGAGCTCATCTACGACCGGCTGATGAAGGAAAACAATGTTGAGCAGCTGATCCAGAACTTCGACAAGCAGCTGTCTGATCTCCTGGATCATGCTCTGGACGGCAAGGAGCCCAGCGGAACCATCAACGGTGTTGATGTTGAAGTCATCGGCCGGATCCAGCATGCCCTGGCAGACTGCCACCACAAGGGCTTCGGCGGTCTGTGCAACGAGATTGAGCGCCGGATCGGTGATCTGGTGCGTCCGGAGCTCAACTGGAAGTTCCTGCTGCGCAAGTACTGCAATGAGTTCCGGCGGGATGACTACTCCTGGGCCATGCCCAGCCGCCGGAGTTCGGATTTCTATCTTCCCTCCCTGTGCCGCGATGGGGATCCCCGCATGACCTCGGTCAATGTCTACATTGATGTGTCCGGCTCCATTGGCGGAAGGACACTGGATATCTTCCTCTCGGAACTGACCTATCTTTTTGATGACCTGGGTCTGGAGACCATGACTGTCCAGTCCTTCAGCATCGGACTTGCCTCCAAGCAGGTGTTCACTGAAAGCCGGGATATCATCAACTATAAGCCGGGATCCAGGGGTGGAACCGAAATTAACAGTGTCATCGAGGATATCAACCACTCCAAGGCGATGTTCAGCATCGTTTTCACCGACGGCGAATTTGATGAGAGCCCGGTGAGCAAGTGCCGGCGGCAGATCTTCTGGCTGATTTACGGCAATCCCCAGTTCAAGCCCGTCAAGGGCAGGGTTGCCCATTACCGGAATGATAACTCCGGGAATTGATCTCCGGGCTGTTCTCAGGTACGGGATCCTTAAGTCCCTGCCGGCTCTTATCTGTACTGCGGCTGCTCCTGCCGGTGTCTCCGCCGGGGGATAAGCCAGATCCAGAGGGCGGGCAGCCAGACAAATGTCCGGGGACGTCCCGCAGTTTCCGGATCTCCCAGGGCGTATGCCCCCTGCCGTATCGCCCTGAGGCATGAGACGGCTTTTCCGGCGGTATCCTGGTGCGGGCTTTCAGAGGGTGTTCTGCCGTCCTTCTGAGGGGATACAGGGTCAGTCCGGTTACTGGGGGTAAAACTCTCTGGGCGCAGTCTTCCCGGATCACATCTGAAGGCGGTTCCCGACGGAACGTTCTCCACTGCGAGAACTCTCATGATAACGGTGATGAACCGCCGGAAGCGTTGTCAGATCGGGAAAGATCTTGGATCTGATGTAGAAAGTGCTGATCTTATCCACACTTGGGTTGGATCAACACTAATCTTGAACAGAGCTAAGATCTTAAGAGTGTCGGCGACACCTGGCACCACTGCCGATCCCATCTGCTGAAGATCTGCTGTTCGGTCTGTTTGCTGTCCTGTCTGGAAGCGATCGATCTGACTGGTCCCGGAACCGGTTCTGCTTCAGCACGGCTCGAGCCTGTCCCCAGTCCGGGCAAAGGACTCAGACACATTCAGCTGAGTCCGCCGGACAGATCCACAATGTTATTGCACAAGATCCTTTGATCCTCAATTTAGTCGCCGGTATAAGAAACGGTATGGCAGTCTGAAAAGAGGAGTTTCCAATGCCCTTATCAGGCGGATGAGAGAAGGAGGGCTGCAAAGCATACTGACACTTGAAGGAGTTTTGTATGACCAGAGCATACAAAAGGTACCTGAGAGAAAGAGAAAAGGTTGCAGAGGCTTTCCATAAAACGGTGGATCACCTGATTGGCAAGACTGTGTCCCTGTGTGAGCTTCACAAACTGTTTCCAGGATATTAAATGAGCCTTTGCAAAGCGTTCATCGGCTAGCGGATCAAATGAGTCCATTTATTCACACAGAGTCATGGGCTGGCTTATTTTTAACAGGGACCTGCGGATAAGGGCAACTCTATAAACATTGCCTTTCTGCAAGATCAGCATTATGTAACTGGAACTCACCATGGGAAATGCAAGGTACTGCCCGGCGGACAAAGAAGAACTTGACAGGCTCATTCGGCAGCGCTGCCCCCAGATCTCTCTGGGCGATATTGACACCTCCAGGATCACCGACATGAGTTACCTTTTTGAGAATTCTCCCCGGATGGACTTCTCCGGGATTGGTTCCTGGGATACCAGTTCCGTATGCTCCATGGAAGGTATGTTCCGGGACTGCCATGATTTCAACGAGGATATCTCCTCCTGGAACACATCCCATGTTGCCAATATGAGTTTCATGTTCTTCCGGGCAGGCTCTTTCAATCAGCCCCTGGAAGACTGGGACGTGTCCCATGTGACGGATATGAGCCACATGTTCGAAGGCGCGGAGTCCTTCAACCATTCTCTTAAGAAATGGGATGTGTCCGCTGTGACGGACATGAACAGCATGTTCTGCGGGGCAAGAATCTTTAACCAGCCCCTTTCCAGGTGGGATGTGTCCAGTGTCACCGACATGAGTTCCATGTTTGACGGAGCAATTTCCTTCAATCAGTCCCTGAGGGAGTGGAATGTGTCCCGGGTAACTGACATGAGCGGCATGTTTTCCGGTGCGTCAGTCTTCAATCAGCCTCTGGAGACATGGGATGTGTCCCGGGTAACCGACATGAGCGGCATGTTTTACTGGGCGGAGGCTTTCAATCACCCACTGGATAACTGGAATGTGTCCCGGGTCACTGACATGAGCGGCATGTTTGAAGGGGCGGGATCCTTCAATCAGCCCCTGGAAAAGTGGGATGTGTCCGGGGTCACTGACATGAACAGCATGTTCAGAGAGGCGAAGTCCTTCAATCAGCCCCTTGCGAAGTGGGACGTGTCCGGAGTCAGTGACATGTGCGCCATGTTTAATCGGGCGTCTTCCTTCAACCAGTCTCTGGAAAACTGGGACGTGTCCGGGGTCAATGACATGGGCAGCATGTTTGCAGGGGCAGGATCTTTCAACCAGCCTCTGGATAAGTGGGACGTGTCAGGCGTCTCCTGCATGAAAAAGATGTTTGCCAAGGCTGTGCAATTCAACCAGCCCCTTGCGGCGTGGAATGTGTCCCGGGTCTCATCGATGAAGGGCATGTTTTCCGGTGCGGCAGTCTTCAATCAGCCTCTGGAGACATGGGATGTGTCCCGGGTCACCGACATGCGGAAAATGTTCTCCCGGGCGGGATCTTTCAATCAGCCCCTGGAGGCGTGGGATGTGTCCCGGGTCACTGACATGAGCGGCATGTTCAGGGGTGCCCTGAGTTTCAATCAGCCCCTTGCGGGGTGGGATGTGTCCGGAGTCCTGTCCATGAAATACATGTTTTCTAGTGCGGTCTCTTTCAACCAGCCCCTGGAAAAGTGGGATGTGTCCCGGGTCATGTCCATGAAAGGCATGTTTTCCTCGGCGTGGCACTTCAACCAGCCCCTGGAAAAGTGGGATGTGTCCCGGGTTTCGACCATGCAGCGCATGTTTGCGGAAGCACGAGTTTTCAACCAGCCCCTTGCGGCGTGGAATGTGTCCGGGATCCTGTCCATGAAGGACATGTTTTTAAATGCCTGGTCCTTCAATCAGCCCCTTGCGATGTGGGATGTTTCCCGGGTAACCGACATGAGCGGCATGTTTTCCCGGGCGGGCGATTTCAATCAGCCCCTTGCGGCGTGGGATGTGTCCCGGGTAACCGACATGAGCGGCATGTTTTACAGGGCGGAGGCTTTCAACCAGCCACTGGAGGAGTGGCATGTGTCCCGGGTCACCAGTATGCGGGACATGTTTTCTGAGGCTGGAGTCTTCAATCAGCCACTGGAAAAGTGGGATGTCTCCCATGTCACCGACATGCAGGGCATGTTCTCTGAGGCAAGAGCCTTCAACCAGCCACTGGAAAAGTGGGATGTCTCCCATGTCACCGACATGCAGGGCATGTTTTCTGAGGCAAGAGCCTTCAATCAGCCTCTGGAGCGGTGGGATGTCTCCAGGGTTACTGACACGCTAAGAATGTTTTCAGGAGCCAGATCCTTCAACCAGCCATTGGAGAAGTGGGATGTTTCCGGGGTTACTGACATGTACTCCATGTTTGCCGGAGCCACATCATTCAACCAGCCTCTGGGACAGTGGAATGTGTCCGGGGTGACATGCATGGGCATGATGTTCTCTGATGCGGTGTCCTTCAACCAGCCTCTGGAGCAGTGGGATGTGTCCCGGGTAACCTCCATGCAAAGAATGTTCTCAGGTGCCAGATCCTTCAACCAGCCTCTTGCGATGTGGGACGTGTCCCGGGTTGAGAGCATGGAAAGAATGTTTGCCGGAGCGGAATCTTTCAACCAGCCCCTGGATCAGTGGAAAGTGTCCCGGGTGACTGACATGAGCGGCATGTTTAACGGTGCGACATCCTTCAACCAGCCTCTTGGGATGTGGGACGTGTCCCGGGTAACCAACATGAGTGGCATGTTCATGGATGCCATGAGTTTCAACCAGCCCCTGTCAGGTTGGGACACTTCAGGTGTGCGGGATTTCTCCCGGATCTTCTGCGGTGCCGTCAGCTTTGATCAGGAGCTGGCGGACTGGGAGCTTGGCAGTGCCGGCGGCCGTGAGTTGGTGCGGGATTTTCTGACGGGGGCAGGTGCGGCTTCTGAAGTGTGTCCTGTCCCGCCCAGGGGGCTGGCGGCTCTGCAGGGTGAGAGTGTTTCCCCCGGGGAGCAGGACACAGATCTCTGAGGGGCTTTAGCGACTCTGATGAGGCCATGCCTGCCGGGGCCGTGGGGAGTCAGAGAGTCACTTTTTGATTGGTTGAGAAAAAATGGGAGAGGATCATGACCGGATCAGAAAATATCAATGAGCTGTTTGCTGACAACGCCTTTTATCTTCTTGCTCATCACAGACGGATCCTTGCTGACAGCAGGATGTCTCTGTGCAGTCTTCCTTCAGTGGGAGGTCTGGCTTATCTGGGCTCAATTGAAGGGATCACCCTTGGCTGCTGGCTTGAGTGGTGGCTTAACTGCTCCTTTTCCCGATTCTATTCACGGGGGGAGGAAACCGCTCCTGAGGGAGCCAGCACCGGGGAACACGGAGTCATGCTGAAGTCTCTGGTTTACTCAGTAAGTGGCAGCCCTCTTTCCGGCAGCAACAGCTGCGGTGCTGTGCGGGAGGACGGATCACGCATTTCCTGCTCTTTCAGCTCGTTTTTAAGGCTTTGGACTCCGCTGCTGAAACGGGACAGAGATCATCTCCCGGGATCACCGGCTCCCGGTACTGCAATCCTTGGGCTGAACCAGGTGATTGATCAGCTTAAAGAGGAGGACCGGCAACAGTACCGTGATGAAGAGGAGGCCGGAGAGAATTTCTGCCGGATTGTTGATGAGGTTTTTGCCGGCACAGATCAGTGGGTGACTGAATGCAACTTTTTCAGATCTGACCACAACGGCCGTAAATTCAGAGCTAACCAGAACAGTCCGGTGATCAGCCTTGAAAAACTCAGTGAAATAAAGAACAGGCTGGCAGATCTGGTGCAGTCAGCGCCGAAACAACTGAGGAGATCTGAAGAGTTCAGCACGCTGATCGGCAGATTAGAAGCGGAAAAAGATCCTGGTATTCACGGCCTGACAAATTCCACAGCTGCCTCTGCTGAGAGTTCGCTTTTGTATTATGCCTCAGAATACCTGAAGCTGGTTACGGAGATGAAAGCCGGAAGCATTTTAAAGCTCTTTGCTGAATACAGCGGGAGTCTGGCCGGGAATGAGAATGAACTGAGTAAGATCAGCGAAGAGATCAGCGCTGCCAGGAGAGGGCTGAGAGAAGGCACGGTCACGCAGAAAGAGGCCAGAATGGGCGAACTGAAAAAACGCAAAGAGGAACTGATGGGGAATGCTCTCAGTACTCTTGATCATTCCCTGATCAAACTCCTTGGCGAAGACTGCTACAGGGCGCTTAATTTTCAGGAGATCGCTGTTCTCGAACGTTTTGTCACTGAGCATAAACGTGCAGGCTGCGACGGCTGAGAAACCTCATTCATTTACGCATTCAGATCCCAGACTCTGACCGGCTCTGACTGCTGATGGGGCCGGCTGAAATCTGAATTGCTGATGGGGAGCAATCTGCCAGCAGATCCGGTTTAACCTGTTTTGGGGCGGGGTGCAGAGTTGCATAGTGGGATGTTGCTTGGATCGGTGGGGTTGCCCCGGAGGTTTGGTGACCAGCATGAACAGGTTGTGCAAGGGTGCCGTGGGTTTCAGCCAGTGCTGACCGGAACGAACGCCTCCATGATCAGGGACTTCCCCAGGAACTTCAGTGATCGGTCAGATTTGATCAGAACCGGGAACAGAATGATGCGGGTGCCGGATCCCGGTGCAGGATTTTCTGACAGCCCTGGCAGTGGCAACTGCCGCTTCTGCGGTAAGTTCTGTCCTGCTCAGGGAGTGGCCACCTGCATCCCCAATCTGTTTTGCGGCTTTGCAAAGCATGTTTTCCGGGGCGGCGGTCTTCAACCAGCCTCTTGAGCGTTGGGATGTGTCCCGGGTTGTCAGCATGCGAGACATGTTCAGGGATGCATTGAGTTTCAATCAGCCACTGGCATGCTGGAACACTTCGGCTGTGCGGGATTTCTCCCGGATCTTCTGCGGTGCCGTCAGTTTTGCCCAGGATCTGGCGGACTGGGATCTTGGCAGTGCCGGTGGCAACAGGCAGGTGCGGGATTTTCTGACGGGGGCAGGAGCAGTTTCTGAACTGGATCCTGTCCCGCCCCAGGGACTGGCGGCCTTGCGGGGTGAGAGCGTTTTCCCCGGGGATCAGGATGCGGAGCCCTGAGAGAGGGAGGGTGCTGTCCGGCTCATCTGGGACAGATGCCGGGGTGTTGGGACAGGCGTCAGACAGTCCAGGATCTGAAGGGGACAGTAAATTTCTGTTCCCTGCCGCTCCCGGTTGCTGATGATGACTTACTGTCCTGCTCCAGGAGCGGCCGATCTGATAATCATGCAGGAGGAACTGACCATGGGAAAAACCAGGTACTGCCCCGCTGACAGAAGGGAACTTGAAAAACTCATTTGTCAGTGCGATCCCCAGATCCCGCTGGGTGATATTGACACTTCCAGGATCACCGACATGAGTTCACTTTTTGAGGGGTCTTCACGGTCTGACTTTTCCGGGATCGGATCCTGGGACACCAGTTCAGTTGAGAACATGAGTTCCATGTTTGAGGGCTGTATGCGTTTCAACGAGGATATTTCCTCATGGAACACCTCCAAAGTCACCGACATGAGTTCCATGTTCAGTGATGCCAAGGCGTTCAATCAGCCGCTTTCCATGTGGGATGTGTCCCGGGTTACTGACATGCGGTTCATGTTTTCCAGAGCGTCGTCATTCAACCACCCCCTGGAGTGGAAATTCTGCCTGTTCTTAACCCCTTACCTCTTTTTTTACTAACCCCTT
>ERZ842401.1239-NODE-1239-length-37041-cov-12.415292_pt1 | contig 37041 bp, 32 predicted proteins | sample MGYA00521270_ERZ842401 | MGnify/ENA primary metagenome ERZ842401 (study PRJEB31892, sample SAMEA3878208) | bioreactor metagenome | biome: Moose rumen | place: Sweden | collected 2011-10 | study: EMG produced TPA metagenomics assembly of the PRJEB12797 data set...
CAGAGCCAAATCCAGAGGATTCCTTTGAAAAAGCCGAAACCCTTACATTACAGGCGATAAGCTCTGCCCCTGCCTTTACAGATTTTATTGAAGATGCAAAATGCCTGACCCGCTTATATGACAACACAAGCGATGATGAGAGCAAAGGATTTTTTTACCTTTTTCGCGCCCATGATGCCGTTACAGGCCGGAACATTGCAGTAAAAACCACAAATCCCGCATTTTGTGAGGAGCATCAGCACCTGACAGGCAAATGACAAGTCATTAACCACCACCAAAGGAGGTGGCTTGAAGTAAAATCCGCTCAAAGCAATTTAGCCTAGCCTACTGCTATAGGCTTAACTGTTATTCATCTTGACGGAGGGCTTCTTTTTCTTGATTGCGGATATAATTCCGTATAACTTTCTCATCAAGTCCTACTGTTGAAATGAAACATCCTCGTGCCCACATATGCTGTCCGCTGAAACATTTCTGTTCCTCATCATATTTTCTCGCTATATAAATGGAACTTTTTCCTTTTATATATCCGATGAATCTAGATGGAATGAATATGGGGAATGCATAAGACATTTTCTGCACCCCTCTTGACTATTTTTGAAAAATGACAATAATAAAGCTCATAGACAAAGACGTCTTGAACAATCGTTCAAGGCGTCTTTTTTTTCGACAATGGTGTCGTATTTCCTGGAAAACCTGTCTTTCCAGGGATGCAGCACCTTTTTTTATTTTCAGGAGGTTTTATGGACTCTATGTGGGGTGTATGGTACTTGATTGGTGCAGCACTGGTATTCTTCATGCAATGCGGTTTCGCAATGGTCGAAACAGGATTTACACGGGCAAAAAATGCAGGAAACATCATTATGAAAAACCTTATGGATTTTTCCATAGGAACACCGATGTTCATGTTCATCGGATTCTGCTTAATGATGAGTGAAAATTATTTCTTTGGCATAATCGGAAAACCAAACTTACAGCTTTTTACACAGTTCGAAAGCATAGACTGGTCAAGCTTTGTCTTTAACCTAGTATTCTGCGCAACGGCCGCAACCATTGTTTCTGGTGCAATGGCAGAACGAACCAAATTCAGTGCATACTGCATTTACTCTGCAATCATTTCGGCTGTCGTGTATCCAATCGAAGCCGGCTGGGTATGGAATTCTTCGGGATGGCTTGCAAAGCTCGGATTCACGGATTTTGCAGGTTCGGCTGCAATCCATTCAGTTGGAGGCTGTGCAGCCTTAATCGGTGCAATCTTTTTAGGTCCCCGCATTGGCAAATACACCTATGGCAAAGATGGAAAGGTAGTTGCCGTGCACGCATTCCCCGGACACTCGCTGCCACTGGGAGCATTGGGAACATTCATCCTGTGGTTTGGATGGTACGGCTTTAACGGTGCAGCATGTACGCAAATGTCAGGAATCGGAGGACTTGCAGCAGTATTCACGACAACAACCATTGCACCTGCCGTTGCCTGTGTTACAACGATGATTTTTACATGGATTAAAAACGGCAAGCCTGATGTTTCCATGACGCTCAATGCATCTCTTGCAGGACTTGTTGCCATAACAGCACCATGCGCCACAACAGATGCATTCGGAGCATTAGTCATAGGAATCGTTGCAGGAATCATTGTCGTTCTTGTCGTAGAACTTCTTGACCTAAAGCTTCACATAGATGATCCTGTAGGTGCGGTTGCAGTCCATCTAGCAAACGGCATCTGGGGAACACTTGCATGCGGGCTTTTCAACTGCGGGCAGGCTTGCCGCGAAGCAGGAACACTGGGACTTTTTTACGGTGGGGGATTTCACCAACTGGGAGTACAGGCATTGGGAGAATGCTGCATTCTTGCATGGACAACTGTCACCATGCTCATTACCTTTAGCCTTATCAAGCGGTTTCATGGATTAAGGGCAAGTGCCGAAGAAGAAATCATAGGCCTTGACAAGCTGGAACACGGCATTGAATCGAGCTATGCAGGATTTGCAACAGTGCTTACGGGTGAAGAAAAGAAAGAGGTTGCCGAAATTGCAGGTCAGACGACCGCAGGCATTGAACAGGCTGTTCCTGTTGCAGACTATTCAAAGTACGCTCCAAACAAAAATGCAAGTGGCGAAAGTACATTCAAAAAAGTTGTCATCATTACTCGTCAGTCCAAGTTTGAAGAGCTTAAATCTGCACTGAACGACCGAGGAGTGACAGGCATGACCGTTACTAACGTTCTTGGCTGTGGAGTGCAGCATGGAAAAACGGAAAAGTACAGAGGCGTCCCCCTTGACATGACACTTTTGCCAAAGATAAAGGTTGAAACGGTGGTTTCAAAAATACCAGTGGACATGGTTATAGAAGCTGCACAAAAGGCATTGTACACAGGTCACATTGGCGATGGAAAGATTTTTGTATACAATGTAGAAAAAATTGTAAAGGTTCGTACTGGTGAAGAAGGCTTTGATGCCCTTCAGGACTAAGCAAACAGGCAATAGCCCCAAAAGTCAAGCCTAAAATGAACCTGTTCCTCGGAATTATTTCCATACGGGATTTTTCGAGGACAGGTGTCCGATGAGGCAGCCAAAGGACTCTGTCCTTAAACACATGGCAAAATGTCTGGATGACAAAAATAAGTAATTTTTTTTCCAAAAGCACTAAACTAAAAAAAGAAAAAGCTGTATACTACTAAAGTTAGCTTAGTATAACTAAAACAGGAGCATACGATGGATATAGCGGAAATAGATGAAAATGGAAAGGGATTGCTTTTTTTTGGCACAACGACAGTAAAAAAGATTGAAAAAGTAAAGGGTCAGCCTAATGTCTATTTGCTTGAAACCACGGCACTTCTTGAACGGACAACACAGAAAACGCCACAGGCAGGACAATTTTATCTTATAAAAAGTGCAAAGTCTAACGTCAATTACAACCGCCCTATCAGCGTGTACCATGCACAGGACAGAATGAATGCAGACGGCAAAAAAGAGATTGACATTCAGTTTATGATACTGGAAAAAGGAAGAGGCACTCAGGAACTCTGCCACCTGTATCAGGGTGAGCAGATGCAGATTATCGGACCGCTTGGAACACCATGGCCGCAACCAGAATCGGATGAACTTGAAAAAATCTGCATTGTCGGTGGTGGCATTGGAGTTGCACCCGTTGCAAACTTTGCTTCTACACTTCCAGCCAAGTCATACGATTTTTACGCATGCTTTAAAAGCGGTTCCTACGGTCTGGATTACGTGCAGGCAAAAAACCTTAGGATAACGACAGACGATGGTTCCGTAGGCATCAAGGGAATGCTCCCTGTTGCATTGACAAAAGAAGCAGTTTTGAACGCTGGCTATAAAGTCATCTATGCATGCGGTCCTACACCTGCATTGAACTATGTAAAGAACCTTGCTGCCGAAGTGGACATAAAATGCTGGATAAGCATGGAACATAGAATGCTGTGCGGATTGGGAGCATGTCTTGGTTGCACCATCGAAACAACTCAAGGACTAAAAAGAGTGTGCAAGGACGGACCTGTTTTCGATGCTGCTATTTTGAATTTTCCAAAGCCAGCACCACGCAGAATGCCTCTTTGTCCAGAGACAGAGCCTGACATCAGCATTGACATTGCAGGAGTTCATTTTGAAAACCCAACCATTGCCAGTGCAGGAACATTTGCCTTCGGGCAAAATTTCCGTGGATTGTCAGATGTATCGGCATGGGGAGGCATCGCATCAAAAGGATGTACGCTAGAGCCCCGCATCGGGAACAAGGGGGAACGCAGTCTGGAAGTCGCAGGCGGCAACATGAACTCGATAGGTCTTCAGAATCCAGGGATTCCGACATTCATAAAGGAACTGTTGCCAGGCATGATGAAGCTTGGCCCCGTAGTTATTGCAAATCTTGCAGGAAGCGACATTGAATCGTATGTAGAAGGAGCAAAGCTTTTGGACAAAACCGACTGCAACATGATAGAACTGAATATCAGCTGTCCAAACGTAAAAGCTTCAGGACTTGCATGGGGTCTAAGTGCGGAAACAGCATATTACTGCGTATCCTCTGTCAGGGCTGTCACAAGGAAACCTTTGATGGTAAAGCTTTCGCCCAATGCCCCAGACAACCGCCCAATTGCAATTGCATGCATCAAAGCAGGTGCCGATGCCATAAGCCTTATCAACATGGTTCATGGAGTTGCCATTGACATTGACAAGGGCAAACCTTTCTTTAACAATGTCCATGCAGGATACTCTGGTCCAGGGTTAAAGCCTCTTGCCCTAAGAATCGTGTATGATGTCATAGAAGAAATCAACAAGCTTCCACCAGACAAGCGTGTTCCCGTTGTTGGAATCGGAGGCATTTCGACATGGCAGGATGCAGTTGAATTCATCATGGCAGGAGCACACGCCGTTGAAATTGGGCAAGCCAAGTTTACGAATCCTCATGTTGCCATTGACATTGTAAATGGACTCAAAGCATTCATGAAATCGCATGGATACAAGAACCTTGCAGAAATGCGCGGCATAGCACAAGTCAAGCATATTTCGGAAACTGGTTCGGGAAACGAAAAAACACACTATGCAGAATTAAAGAACATGATTTTGCAGGACAAGCCAATCGTTCCGAACTTATCGAAACAAGCTTAAAGAAAAGGTAACTGCGTGAATTTTGTCCTTGGTTCAAGGTAGTCATGATGCAAGGTGCTGATTTACATCCACGCCACAACACATTATACTGGATGCAATGCAGTTTATTGATTTTCATACACACATATATCCAGAAAAGATTGTTTTGCACGCTACAGAATATCTGAGCGATACATTCGGAAAAGACGCAGAGTGGCCGGGCAGCACCGAAAACCTGTTGATTTTCGGCATGGCCGCAGGCATTTCAAAATTTGTTGTACTGCCTGTTGCAATGAAGGAATCACAGGTTCGCAAAATAAATGAATTCGTTATAGGAGAAGCATCGCAATACGAACAAATCATTCCGTTTGGAGCACTTCATGCCGCGCAGAATAATATTATAGAAGAAATTGACTTTATGAAACAGGCTGGAATCAAGGGCATAAAGATTCATCCCAATCAGCAAGGATTTGCACTCGATGACAGCCGACTCTTTGATGCATACTCATATCTTTCAGAGTTGGGCATGCCCATTCTGTTCCATTGCGGTGACCTCCATTCAGACTTGTCAAATCCTCCTCGACTCAAGAAAGTCATCGCGCAGTTTCCAAGACTCAAGATTGTGGCAGCACATTTTGGAGGATGGCAGGTGTTTGATCAGGCTTACGACTTGCTCAGAAAGGAAAACATACATTTTGACATGTCCAGTTCAATGTACATCATGGGGCTAAAAAAGACTGCAAAGTTCATCCGCCACTATGGCGCGGAAAAGATTTTCTTTGGAACAGACTTTCCTCTATGCGACCAATCCGCAGAAATAGAACGCTTCCTTATGCTTGACATTCCCGACACAGACAAGGAGTGCATAGCATACCAAAATGCTGCCGAGTTTCTGGAAATATAAATGAAAGCCGCAGACAAAAAGTCATGACACAAAACTCTCTGATTCCATTTGACTAAAACATGATATAAGTATAATATAGCTGACATAACCGGGGTGGTTTTGCAAATGCAAAGCCTGAGATTACACCCGCATGAAATTCCGTATGGAATTTCCAACCTGATCCGGATAATACCGGCGGAGGAAGGCATGAAATTTAATAAAATCATTTCATCAACCGTTTTCATTACCGTATGTCTGTTTGCAGCAACAAGCTGCAAGTCTAAAAATGCCACTGCAGAAAAAACAACTTCCACAGAAGTGACTGTGCCTGAAAGACTAAAAGAAGTAGTCGTCTATACATACGACAGCTTTGCAGGAGAATGGGGACCTGGACCAGAACTGACGGAAAAGTTCGAGGCAAAGACAGGATACAAGCTCACCCTCATTGACTGTGGAGATTCCATTCAGGCATTCAACAGGGCTGTTCTTGAAAAAGATGTACCACAGGCAGATGTCATCATCGGCATAGACAACAATCTTGCTTCACAGGCACGCGCATCAGGAATCCTTGCTGAATACGAACCAAAGGATGCAGCTGCTATCATTGATGAAAATCTTCGCAAGGCATTGGGCAACGACAAGCTCCTTACCCCGTATGACTACAGTCACTTTGCAATGATTTACGACACGCAAAGTTCCGTGCCGACACCGAAATCTCTCGAAGATCTTGCAGCAGACACATACAAGAAGAAAATCATCCTTATGGATCCACGCACTTCAACACCTGGATTGGGATTCTTGGCATGGACAGTATCAGTGTTCGGCAATGACTATGAAACCTACTGGAACAAGCTTAAAGCAAATATTCTTTCCATGACTTCTGGATGGAGCGAAGGTTGGGGAATGTTCATGAATGGCGAAGCACCACTCGTCATAAGCTATACGACAAGCCCAGCCTACAATGTGGAATACGAAGACAACGACAGGTTTGTTGCCCTTGTATTTGACGAAGGTCATGTACAGCAGGTAGAAGGATATGGCCTTTTAAAAGGTGCACAGAACGAAAAAGGTGCAAAAGTCTTTATGGACTATCTTATTACAGAAGAAGCCCAAAGCATTCTTCCATTAACGCAGTGGATGTATCCGGTAAACAAACAGGTTGTACTGCCAGAAAGCTACAAAAAAGCAGCTCCTGTTCCCGCAAAAACGCTGGCAACAGACAGTGCTGCAACAGAAAAGGCAGTATCAGCCATTCAGTCATTACTGTCACAATAAGACACAGCAACGTTTCATCATGAAGCATCCCATTCAATACAGCATTTGCTCAATTGCAATTATCCTGTTCTGTATTGTTACACTGGCATTCATTCTTCCGCTCGGGCAAGCAATCTCACCGTTGTTCGGAAGCATGACCAGTGTTGCAAATGCTTCATATCAACACACATCTGGCTATACTCCCTCTGCCATCGCGCACATCATTGCATACACACTGAAAGAATCCATTCTGTCTGTTGTCATAGCATTGATTGTCGGCATACCTGCTGCATATTTTGTTTCGCACAAAAAAATATGGATATGCGGGATTCTTTCATCCCTTGCAGCTGTACCTTTATGCATTCCTCCTCTCATCATTGCATTGGGATACATTGCTACATTTGGAATGGCAGGTTCTGTCAACAAACTGATCATGACAGTATTCCACTTGCAAGCACCACCCATCACATTCCTGTATTCGTTTTGGGGCATCGTCATTACCCAAGGCTTTTATAATTTTCCCATAATCATGAAAACGGTGGCTGACTCATGGGAATGTCTGGATACAAATCAGGCAGAAGCCGCAGCCCTATTGGGAGCTTCGCGATGGAGAATTTTCAGGACAATAACAGTATTCCAATTGTTTCCGTCCATTGCTTCTGCAAGTATTCCTGTGTTCATGTACAGTTTTTTTTCCTTTATGATTGTCCTCATGTTTGGTACAATCGGAGGCACAACACTGGAAGTTGCCATTTATCATGCAGGACGGAGCATCCTGAACTTTCATTCGGTAGCAGTCCTTGCAAGCATTGAAACGGCAACAGCGCTGTCTATTCTTGTTGCGTACAGTCTGCTTGAACAAAAGACATTACACAGGCATGGAATATCTTTCATTCAAGCAAGCCGTTCAAAAACAAAAGTGACAAAAAAAGAACTGATTTCCGCAATCATTTTTTTTTCTGTCATTGCAGTCTTTTTCCTTGTTCCTCTGCTGTCCATCGCAATTAGCTCTTTTTCCACAACAGGTGCAAAGCGATTGGCATTCACTCTTTCGCGGTGGAAAAAAATATGCACTGCAAAAAGTTTCTATGCGGCAGTAAAAAACACGTTTGTTACGGCAACCTGTTCTTCTATACTAAGCACCGTAACAGGCCTTGTCTATGCACTGTTCCTGCGTGTAAAGAACAACACGAGAAAACACCCTGTGATGAACAGCATGCTCTGCACAGTCCCTCTGTTGCCAATGGCTGTATCATCAGTCGTTATGGGCATAGGCATGACACTGTTCATCAAACGGGGAAATCCAGTTCACCTTATCCTCATGCAATCTGCACTGGCTGCTCCGTTTGCTTTCAGACAGCTCTATGCGCCTCTTAATGCCATTCCGCAAGACACCATTGATGCAGCACGAATGCTTTCAAAACGCGGCACAGACATTATTTTTTCCATACTCATCCCCTATTGCAAAACAAACATCATAAGCGCACTGGGTTTTTGTTTTGCAATCAGTGCCGGGGACGCAACGCTGCCGCTCGTATTGGCAATCCATAAATTCGATACATTGTCCCTGTACACCTATCGGCTGGCAGGAAGCTACCGTTTTCCTGAAGCCTGTGCATGCGGACTGCTGCTAGGTGCCCTCTGCATGACAGTGTTTTCTCTTTCCCGTAAAAAAAATCCTTCAAAGGAGAGATACCAATGAGCTACTTGCAGTGCATGAAGTTATTCAAACAACAAAAAGACTTTACGTTGGACATTTCCTTTTCCATTGAAAAGGGACATTTTGTAAGCATCGTCGGTCCAAGCGGAAGTGGCAAATCGACCATTCTCAGAATCATTGCAGGACTTACGGAAAGCGACAGTCCCGATACAGCCATACTGCTTGATAATACTGACATTACAAAGCTTCCTCCCGGAAAACGTGGATGCGGAATGTGCTTTCAAAACAGTTCTCTTTTTCTGAACATGACCGTTCAAGACAACGTAGGCTACGGATTGCGATGCAACGGAGTCAGCAAAAAGGAAAGTCGGCAACAGGCAGTTGAATTCCTAAAGATAGTCAGAATGGAATCATTTGCAACACGATTGCCGGAGACCTTAAGTGGAGGCGAAGCCCAACGAGTCTCTCTTGCAAGAACACTCATCGTACATCCGAAACTTGTCTTGCTCGATGAACCATTGAGTGCACTCGACGTTCACTTGCGGAAAAACCTTGCAGAAGAAATCAAAAACATGCAGAAAAAACTCGGCTTTACGGCAATCATGGTGACACATGACTTAAACGAGGCAAAAATGATGAGCGACTGGATTATTGCAATAAAAGATGGAACAAAAGAATGGGAAGGCAAAAGCGGCAGCTTTAATACTCAAATTCTCTACCAATCTTCATCCGACGTTTCATTTCATACATAAGGGAATCCGCTCTCTGCTGAGCTTCTGTAAAATCATCTTTTGAATGTGGAGTAAAAAACACATATCCGTATGCACAGGAAAACTCCAATTCCGTTCCTTTATGGACAGCTTCGAGTTCCTCAAACTTTTTTAGGTTCGCAGAGACTTCTTCTTCATTGCTATGGCGGCAAAAGCAAATGAATTCATCACCGCCAATGCGGAACACAGTACCGTCTTCGGAAAATGCCTGCGTAAGGCATTCACAAAATGTATTGATAACCTTGTCGCCAAATAAGTGTCCTTTTGAATCATTGAGTTTTTTCAGGTTGTTCATGTCAAACAAAAGCAGGCAGCAGTTTATCATGACGTCTTTTTCCTGATCAAATTTTTCAATGAGCGAAAACCAAGCCGTCTTGCTGGCAACACCCGTATTAAAATCGACAAAGGCAAGCTTTTGATACAGCATGGCCTGCTGTATAGCCTTGTATTTATCCATTGTCTTTTGGTTTGCAATAAACAGAAATGATGTAAACATAAAGATGACGCCAACGTCCATGACAAGGCTTCCATACGACCTGTTGAAATGTCCGATGATTATAACGACAAAAACAATAACGCTCAATAGCATAAAGAAATTAAACAGTTTTTGCCGTTGTTTCGTATGGAAAAAGTTTCCGGCATTGACAAGATACACAATGTACACGCAAAATCCCACGCTAAACAGCTGCAGAATATACATGGAATTGTACAGCTGCATGATTCCAGTCAGCTGAAGGGCAATGACAACAAGAGATACACACTGGCTGATTAATATAAACGCTTCTGTAACCTTTTCCTTAGACGGAACAACAATATCCCGCACAACGAGTATTGCCGAAAGCAGAATGAAGTGCTGGTTCAAATATTCAAAGCACCAGTGCACACCCTGATTGCGAATGATAAACTGCAAGAGCTTTGACTCTTCAATAATCCATAACCCAAAGAAAAAACAAATGTAGCACAGATGGAGCAGCGTTTTGTCTTCTGAAAAATTGCGTTTATACATTTGACTCAGAAAAAAACAGATGATGCTCATTATGAACAGCAGAACACCTAAAAACAGCTTGTCCATCCGATCAAGAAAAAGCTTGACCAAAATTTCCTGATGCGTCCCGATATAGATACAGTCATATTCACCTGCATATTTTTTTCCTACAGGAGTAAACGAAAGACACATTTCGCCATTCTTAACAGGAGGAAGCTCTACAATATGGTAAAAAGACCGGTAGTCTTCAAGCCACGATGGATTGCCTGTAATGGAATACTCGTAGAGCACCCTTCCGTTCAAGGAAAACTGGGCAGTCTGATGATGGGTGTAAAAGCATATTTCCTGAGGATATTCTCCTGCATAAAAATGATAAATGCGCGTTATTGGTGATTTTTTGGCAGGAATGACGGCAGGCAATGATGTAATATAGCGCTCCGTACCCGTTTCGTCATAATAGTACCATCCCGTATTGCAGGTGGAAGCTTGCGGTAATGTAAAGCTAAGAGGTGCATTGCGAGATTTAACAACAACAAATAAACCGATACACATAAAAAAGAAAAAGAGATATCGAAAGTAATATTTTAAAATGTGTTTTATGATATCGGACATATTTTTTCTATTATACATGCAAATATTGCTAAAAACAAGAGCATTCTTTACTATTGAAATAATCAAAATTTCTTGCAGGGATTGGTAAAATACAAGATTTTTGATACTATACATACATTATGAGACTTCACAGATACACTTTCATCCTATTGCTGGCAGCGGTATTATCCGCACCAGTCTCTGCAAAAGGCTTTTTCAGCAAGCTTTTTGGAAAAAGCAGCACTACCGCAAGTGGCACTGTCGGTGCAGACAGGGAACAGCTTTTGCTTGTGTCTGAAAGCGACATGAACAATGCCGCAAAAGAACAGTACGAACAGGTTTTGAGCGAAGCAAAAGCTGCCGGAACTCTGAATACGGACAAAAACGTATACGACAAAGTGCAGGCAGTCGCTCAGAAACTCATTGCACAGACGGGGACATTCCGTACTGACGCAAAATCATGGGACTGGCAGGTAAACGTCATAAAAGACGATACCGTCAATGCATGGTGCATGCCGGGTGGTAAAATCGTTGTCTATACGGGTATCATAGATTCTCTTTCTTTGACAGACGGGGAACTTGCTGCCATCATGGGACACGAAATTTCACATGCCCTTAAGGAACACAGTAGGGAACAGTCAAGCAAGCAGTACATACAGCAGACAGGTCTTGCCGTTGTTTCGCAAGTTACGGGGTTAAGCCAGACAGGGCAAACTGTACTTGCACTGGGCATGCAATATGGAGTAACGCTGCCCTTCAGCAGGGAATGTGAAACAGAGGCAGACAATATGGGTACAGAATTGATGGCACGTGCAGGATATGATCCTCACGAAGCAATTAATGTCTGGAACAAAATGAATGCCCTTTCGAGTGCGTCAGTGCCAGAAATTCTTTCAACGCACCCTTCAAATGATTCACGAATCAAAAACCTTACGGCTATTGCAGAAAAAGTATATCCACTGTATCAGGCTGCAAAGAAATAAGGCACACCTACACTAGCAATCCTGCAATCAGAGGCAACAGTTGCTTGTCGGCAGGAAGCCATTTTACGCTGTGCAATTCTCCTTTGCACAGCCAACGAGCAGCTTCATGTTCTCGGAGCGTCAAAGATCCTGACTGAACGCTGCACCAAAAACAATCCATCACCAGATGAAAATCTGGATAATCCCATTCCACGGTAGCAATGAGACGGTCTGGCTCAATGGCAGTATCAAGTTCTTCCTTTATTTCCCGCACAACAGCAGTTTCAGGGGATTCTCCAGATTCTTGTTTGCCACCTGGAAATTCCCACCAGTCTTTCCACGCACCGTATCCGCGTTGCGTGGCAAAAATGCAGGGAACACCGTTATGCAAAGCATGAATGATGGCCGCAGAAACTCGAACTGTCTTTTTTTGAGCATTTGTGCATGAAGACTGCACGGTTACCGATGCCATAAAACCCGTTTGGGATCTTTTACAAGGAGAACAAGTAACCAGATAGTCATCGCAAGTACAATGACCGACATGCCTAAAAAAGCATCGTTCAGCATTTCAGAAGCAGAGGGTGAAAAGTAGGATGATCTCTGCTCAATATACTCAAAGACTGCATCAACAAGCCACATGAGGGATGCTCCCCAAAACAAATAGCACAGCACGCAAACCTTAAGCTGTCGGGCTTTCTCACTTGCATACCACGTGAGCGTTGCCACAACAGCCGCCATCAACGTCAACAGTAATGTCATTTTTGAGCAGCTCCTCCTTACAGCAATGGCACTGATGCATGCATGGCAGAAGATTCGTCTCTTTTACTAGTTTGTTGTACGCGAGCCATAACAAACGACATGACACCCCATACTGCTGTTACAAAAGCAGCCATGGCAACGCCCACCGTAGCCATTTCATGAAGCATCGCTTCTGCATCTGCGGGATTTCCAACCGCAGTCAGAAATGGAAAAAACGGCTGAATTTCTCCGTGCCAAAAATGTTCAAAGGCCAAAAGAGCTGATCCGCCCCAAAGCAAGCTGCTCAGCCTTTTGAGCTTTTTTGAAAAAGGCTCTTTATTGACTGCTACAGAACCAATTTCCTCAACGAAAGTCTTTCTTTCCCTTCTTTCCAGAATCTTGGTTGCAATCGTTACAGCCACAGCCTCTGCAACAGGAACAACAAAACATGACATAGACATTCCCCCTATAATTGTGTTTCTATTTTTTCAAACGCCAGTCGTGGATACACATCTTCTTCGACAAAGATTGTGCCGCAGTGAACAAACCCAAGCTTTGCAAGCATGTTTTGCATGACGGTATTGTCTTCATGGGTATCAATGCGGAGATGTTTACATTGTGCAAATGCCCAGTTGAGACAGAACGTCCCAACTCCCTTTACAGAGCCATCAGAAGCAATTCGGTGAACAACACCATACGGTGAATCGAGCAGCCATGCCCCATCTGAAATAGTCCGATAGGCAGGCTCTATGTCCATTCCCTGCACAAAGAAAAAAGTGCCTGCAATCCTGCCTTCATCGTCCAAGCAGACATAGCTGTTGCCATCCTGTATGTCAGCATGAATCAAAGATTCCGGTGGCCAATTGGTGGATCCCCACTGATTCGGATTTCCATGGTTCGCCATGAACTGTCTGGCATAGGAATATATGTCCATTATCCTGTCAAAATCCTGTTCAGTAGACTTTCTAATCGTCATATTCAACCATCACGCAAAAGAATTGTAAGTCAGTTTAACAGCATAAAGCAATTCATACCAACCTTCATTCATAAAAGTATAATAGAACAAAGACGGAAAAACAAGCATCTCGGTGAATTTCTGTTTTTGACATTGCATGAAAAAAAATAGTATGATACACCTTATATATGGGCATCTTAAAAACAGTTTCTGTCTGCTGTGCCATATTCCTTGTTTCAATGGTGGCCGCATTTTCCTCTGACTTTTCCCCGAATCCAGCATGGAAAGACAAAGGCTACTCTGCCATCATGTATGACAATACAAACGGATTGCCGACTTCTGAAGCAAATGCCATTGTTGAAACAGAAGAAGGATTCATCTGGATTGGCAGCTACAGCGGCCTCATCCGCTATGACGGCAGAACATTTGAACGCATTAATTCTGCAGAAACAGGCATTGCAAATGTCGTAAGCCTGTTTGCAGACAGTAAAAACCGCCTCTGGATTGGAACAAATGACAGCGGTGCTGTTGTTTTGGAAAACAATACGTTCCGCTCGTACAGCAAAAAAGACGGGCTGCCATCGCTATCAATACGAGCCATAACAGAAGACAATGATGGAACCATATATCTCGCAACAACGAGGGGAATTGCCATTGTGGACAGCCAGAAGAATTTGACAGTCCTCGATGAGCCAAAAATAAAGGAAGAAACAATACTTTGCCTTCAAGCAAGTGCAGACAGTACAATATACGGCACAACCAGAACGGGAATGGTATTCACCATTCGCAACAAAAAGCTTGCAGAATCGTATTCCTCAAATGAACATGACGTAGTAACGATGTATTCGATATTTCCCGATTCCAAAGCCCCTGGAAACGTCTACATTGGAACAACTGGTTCGGAACTCTATTACGGGAGACTGAAAGACGGCTTGCAGGCAATGAAAAAAATTTCAGCCGCACCTCTGTACCACATCAATGCAATTGCAAATGTCAACGGCATGATATGGATAAACTCCGACAGGGGCATAGGAGTGCTTCAAGACAATACAGTCGTGCCGCTGCAGGACATTCCGATGACGACATCCGTTGAAAAAATGATGGTGGACTATCAAGGGAACCTGTGGTTTGCTTCGTCTCAACAGGGAGTCATGAAAATTGTTCCAAACTTCTTTGCCGATATTTTCAAGCTCCATGGCATTGAAAGCGAAGTTGTATATACCACCTGTATCCAAGGCGAAAAACTCTTTATTGGAACAAAGGGCAAGGGCCTTATAGTGCTTGAAGGTCAAACGCTCAAAGATTCCATTCCCATTTTACATGCACGCACGGCAACAGGCACGGAACTGAACGAAAACGACTTGCTCACCATGCTCAGCAACTGCAGAATCCGTTCAATCATAAAAGACAGCAAAGATAGACTGTGGTTCAGCACCTACAGCAACAACGCACTTGTTCAATACGACAGGGGCATCGTGACAGTCTTTTCACAGGCAGAAGGATTGCCTTCAAACCGAGTCAGAGCAGTCTGCGAACGCACAGACGGAAGTTTTATGGTGTGCTGTACAGGAGGTCTTGCCATCATAAAAGACAATACCGTAACAAGCATATATGGAGAAAGTTCCCACATCGGCAACACGGAAATACTAACTGCAGCCCAAATGAACAGTGGTGACATGGTAGTCGGCACGGACGGTGGCGGCATATACATAATCGGCACGGATGGAACTGTATCCCATATCGGCAGTGAACAGGGGCTGTCCTCAGACGTTATTCTACGCATAAAAAAAGACATTTCCAAAGATCTGCTGTGGATAATCACCAGCAATTCCATTGCATACATGACAGAAGACCTCGCAATAACGACAATAAAAAATTTCCCCTACTCAAACAATTTCGACATATACCAAAACAGCAAGGGTGATGTATGGATATTAAGCAGCAACGGCATTTATGAAGTGCCTGTCGCCCAACTGCTACAAAACAAAGAAATTACGCCGCTCCATTACGGCATACACGATGGTCTTTCCTGCATTGCAACAGCAAATTCATACAGTGCGCTTGCTCCAGATGGAAACTTATACATGGCAGGTTCCACAGGCATTGCAAAAGTGAACATTGAACAAACTACCGAAGAATTCAGCACCCTCAAAATGACAGTACCCTTTATTGCTGCAGATGGAACATTCATCAATCCCGATGAATCAGGCAGATTCATCATTTCACCAAGCGTAAAAAAACTAACAATATATAGCCATGTCTTTAACTATTCACTCTTGAATCCGCAGGTAAAATATTGTCTGTGCGGTTTTGAAACAGTGGCAACCGTGATAAAAAGCAGCGATATAACGCCCATACACTACACAAACCTCAAAGGCGGAGAATACCACTTTGTCATGCAGCTGCAAACATCTCAGGGACAAATCATCAAATCCATAGATATTCCCATAATAAAGCAGCCTGCTGTATGGGAGTCCGTACTGGTGCGATCAGTCTGCATGCTTGTTATTGCAGCCCTCGTACTGAGCATTGTCAAAATCTACATAGACTATCGGACGCATTCGTTCTTGAAAAAAGAACAGGCACAGAAACAGCTCATCCGCGAAATTGTAGAAGCCTTTGCAAAAATCATTGACATGAAGGACAAGTACACCAACGGCCATTCATTCAGAGTTGCAGAGTATACAGCCATGCTCGCCAAGGAATTGGGCTACGATGAAGACACTGTAAGCAAGTATTACAACATTGCCCTTTTGCATGACATAGGAAAGATAGGCATTCCACCAGAAATTTTGAACAAACCGAAACGGTTGACAAAGGACGAATTCAAGATAATAAAAGCACATACGGAACTTGGTTACGAAGCCCTGAAGGACATCAGCATCATGCCGGAACTGGCAATTGGAGCTGTAGCACATCACGAACGTCCCGATGGAAAGGGATATCCCAAAGGACTGAAAGGAAACGAAATTCCACGTGTAGCCCAGATTATTGCAGTTGCAGACACATTTGATGCAATGTATTCAGACAGACCGTACCGCAAGCGAATCTCATTAAGCCGGGCTCTATCGATCATGAAAAAAGCCAGCGGAACACAACTGTCAAGTGATGTTGTCAGTGCGTTCCTTCGTCTGGTTGATAAAGGGGAATTTAAAATAAATCAGGCAAAATAACTGTATTTCTTAAGCCATTCTTCATAATCGGCTTCTGTCACGCAGTTTTCGAAATCAAAGATTGCATTTTCAATATCATCCGTTCCGCCTGTCTGAGACATCAGTTCATACATAGACTGTAAACGTTCATATACCTTTTCAGCTTCTTCTTTCATGCTTCTATTTTCTAACACTGTAGCAATTTTTGCAAGGTGTTTTTAAAAATTAGTAGAAAAAACACAGGAAAACTGTCAACCGCATCGTAAATATAAAAAAAGCGACTATGTATACACATAGTCGCTTTCAGTGGGCCATCTAGGACTTGAACCTAGGACCAAGGGATTATGAGTCCCCTGCTCTAACCGACTGAGCTAATGGCCCGAATGTTGTTAGATTATATCAAAATAACTTTATTTTAGTCAAGGGAGCCTCTAAAAAACACAAAAAGCAGAAGATTTCTTTTCACATGCAACATTTTCTTTTTATCAGCAGTCATACATCGCCATTATTGTATAGAGACAAAGGCACGCATGCCATCAGCTTTTCCTTTGGAATTGTACAGAATATGTCAACAAGCATTGCATCCAGTTGTGTGCCAGCGATTTCATGCATTATGCGAATGGCGGTTTCATGCGTTTCCGGCTCTTTGTATGCCCTACGCATGACTATGGCAGAATAAGTATCTGTCACGGCAATCACCTTCGAAGGAAGCGGAATGTCCTGCTCTGCAAGCCCATAATAGCCTTTGCCATCAATGCGCTCATGATGGTATTTTATCCATGGACGGATGGAAGAAAATGAATGCAACGGCTCTAGGAATTTTACGCCCAGCTCCGGGTGCTGTTTCATAATCTTCCATTCATCGTCCGTCAACTTTCCTGGTTTGTTCAATACTTTTTCAGGAATGCCAAGCTTTCCAACATCGTGCATCAAAGCTGCATATTCAAGGGTCATCCTGTTTATCTTCTTTTTTATGTCAGCAGGAAGATAATCGTAGAACAGCATGGTAAGGTTCTGCACAAAACGGCTATGACCATTCAGGTTTGGATCCCGGGCTTCGATGACACCAATGAGCACTTCAGTAACAGACAGACAGTTGTCCCTGATTGATTCAATCAAGTCAAACATGATTGTCAGCACTATTGCAACAAAAATACTTCCGCCAAACAATATGCCGCCAACCATCAAATCCGGCGAGCCAAACACGGCGACGCAAATGTAGCCCATAAGGAAAAACACAAGGAGAAAGAGACCTACGTTCTTCCACATGCTGCTTCGACTCTTTCCCTTAGGAAAGGCATCATGCATGTTCTTCATGAATCGAATATAACGGTATATGTTCGTTACCATGATAATGATTCCTGCCACTATCATGGGATAAATGACTGTTTTCATGGTTTCAGTATACCATTATTTGCAAAAAAAAGAAAAGAGTGGCGGGAGAGCATCTATCGGCTGCCACAACCACACGGTACCTCATTTTTTATATGCATCGGCATGAACACCAGAAATTGCACGACCACTCGGTTCGTCCATGCTTTTCCATGCAGCATCCCACTCCAAAGCTTTTTCCGTGGAACAGGCAACACCAGCTTCATGGGGGACAGTCAAGGCAGCGCTGTCATCGGGAAAGAACTGAGAAAACAATTCGCGATAGTAATATTCTTCTTTCGTTACTGGCGTATTAATAGGAAACCGTTTTGCACGCTGTGCAAACTGTGCATCAGAAATTTTGCTTGCGGTCATTTCCTTCAAGGTATCAATCCAGCTGTAGCCAACTCCATCACTAAACTGTTCTTTCTGCCGCCAGCAAATGTCAGCTGGAAGCAGGTCTTCAAACGCCTTTCTCAAAATCCATTTTTCCATTCTCTGGGAACCGTCCTGCAGCCTAATACTCATTTTGTCATGAGGATTCAGATTCATTGCAACGTCAATAAACTCCTTGTCCAAGAATGGAACTCTACCTTCAACACCCCATGCAGAAAGAGATTTGTTAGCACGCAAACAATCATACAGATGCAGCTTGCCCATTTTTCGCACCAGTTCTTCATGGAATTCCCGTGCATCAGGAGCTTTATGAAAGTACAGATACCCTCCGAACAGTTCATCACTTCCCTCTCCGCTCAGAACCATCTTGATGCCCATAGCCTTTATTGCACGTGCAAGCAGATACATTGGAGTGCTTGCCCTCACCGTTGTAATGTCATACGTTTCAATGTGATAGATAACGTCCGGTAAAGCATCCAGTGCTTCCTGAATGGTAAAATGAACTTCATGATGAACAGTCCCTATGTATGCAGCCGCCTTTTGTGCCGCAATCAAGTCAGGAGAACCTTCAAGCCCCACCGCAAAGCTGTGGAGTTGCGGCCACCACGCATCCTGACTGCCGCCTGTTTCTATGCGCTTTTTAGCAAATTTCTGTGTAACGGCAGCAACAATGCTCGAGTCCAAGCCACCTGAAAGCAAAACACCATAGGGAACGTCGCTCATAAGCTGCTTGCGTACAGATTCTTCAAGTGCAGTACGCACGTTCTGAATGATAGACTCACTCACCACTGCACCAGAATCATCACAGGCACAGGGTGCATTCTTTACGTTGTCATAGGATTCCCATGCACGATGATACCATCGCACAGGTTTTTCATCCTTTGAATAATAATAGCATCCGTTCGGAAACTCTTCTATCGTTGTGCAAATTCCTTCAAGAGCCTTTAACTCGCTTGCTACGTAATAACGGCCTTCATTATCCCATCCCTGATAGAGAGGAATGACACCAATTTCATCTCTGGCAACAAGATATACATCGTTTTTCAAATCGTACAGGGCAAATGCAAAAATGCCGCTCAAATCTTCAAGAAAGTGAATGCCCTTTTCCCTGTACAGGGCAAGAATGACTTCACAGTCACTGCCAGTCTGAAATGCATATCTTCCTTCCAGCTGTCTGCGCAATTCCTGATGATTGTATATTTCACCATTTGCAGCAAGTACCAGAGTTCCATCCGCACTCATCAAAGGCTGCTTTCCACTCAAAGGGTCAACGATGGCAAGGCGTTCGTGCGATAGTATTGCCTTTTCACCAGTATACACCCCGCTCCAGTCAGGTCCGCGATGCCTTATTTTCTTTGACATTCCAATAACCTGAGTGCGAAGGTCATCACTTCCCTTTAAATCAAATGCTCCAACAAATCCACACATATCCATGCCCCTTTACAGTTCCATTTAAAAACAAAAAGATGTCAGCACAAAACAATAAAAACACCTATTGCGTTGTGCTGACATCTTTGTCAATGCAACCATCATACAAAATTACATGTCCTGTGTCAATCAGACTTCGTATGTGCGCAGGATGTTTTCTGCCGTTACAAGGCGGCTCTGCCGCAAATCCATACTTTGCTTTTCAATGTAATGCTGAGCCTGCGGTTCAGTCATCTTCAGCACCTGAATCAGCACAAGCTTTGCCCTGTCAACAATGCGGATTTCCTCTATCTTCTTTTGCAACCTGATGTTTTCATTTTCAAGGTGCATCACCCTATGGCGGGCAGCTGACAACAGCTTGACTGCCTGATAAAAAAATTCTGGAGACAACGGCTTTGGCAAGGCAAACACACCGTAATCTTCTACATGTGCACTGATTTCCAGCACATGCTCCCGCTCAACAATCAAAATGATGCCAGCAGTCGTCTTTTCCGAAGCAGTAATGGCAAAATCATTTCCCAGTTCATCCGACAGCGGCGTGTCAATGATAATCAAGTCAAAATCCATATCGGTAATGTAGCGTCGGGCTTCAGAACCACTTTGAGAAGCAACGATTCTGCTAAATGATTCAGAACGCAAAAAATCGGAAATGATTCCCATCGTAGCTGATGTATTACTGGCAATCAGGACACTATCCATGTTTTAAACCACTCCGAATGCAGGATCCTCACATCTCGATTTGGTCTGTACAAAGGTGCTCAGGGTAAGTTCGGGAATAACAGACTGAACAAATGAGCTGTTTTCTGCAAGGTGCAACGCTTCATCGAGCGATGACGGCAACCGTTCCAGATGCTTCAATTCGTTTTCGGATACTGCAAACAAATTCTTGTTCACAGGCTGCATCAGTTCCATCTTGTTCTCAATGCCGTCAAGCCCGGCAGCAATAAGCAGTGCCAGTGCAAGATACTGATTGCAACTGGAATCAGGAGAACGCACTTCAATACGGACTGCATCTCCCTTAGCTGCCGGCACGCGGATTAATGGACTCCTGTTCTGCGATGACCAGCTGACATACTTTGGAGCTTCAAATTCTCCAAGTCGCTTATAGGACTGGTTCATCGGGTTCAAAAATGCCGTCATCTCACGTATGTGAGCAAGAATTCCTGCAATGAAATAATGGGCTTCAGGGTTATTTGCTTTGAATATGTTTTCACCATCCTTATGCAGGGAAATGTTTACGTGCAAACCGCTGCCAGATTGCTTTGCAAGTGGCTTGGGCAGAAATGAAGCAAAAAGCCCGTCCTGAGCGGCAATTGTCCTGACAGCCATCTTAAAGGTAGACAGATTGTCTGCAGCATTCATAGTATCATTGTAATGGAAATCGATTTCATTCTGTCCAGGACCGTTTTCATGGTGACTTGTCTCAGGCTGAATGCCCATCTGCTCCAGTGTCAAAATGATGTCCCGCCTAACATTTTCGCCTTTATCCAACGGGGCTAAATCGCAATAGCCGGCATTGTCATGAGGAACCATTGTGGGCAGACCGTTTTCATCAAGCTTAAAAAGATAGAATTCGCATTCCGTCCCTACCTTAGTTTCATAGCCAAGTTTTTTGCAGCGGTCTATGACATTCTGAAGGATAAGGCGTGAATCCCCTGCAAAGGGAGTGCCATCAAGATAGCGGATATTGCAGTACAGACGTGCAACCCGACCGTGTTGCGGCCTCCATGGAAGCACAGACAGTGTTGAAGGGTCTGGAACAATGAACAAATCGCTTGTTTCTTCATTCAAAAAACCTTTGACCGCACTGGCATCAAAGGAAATTCCTTCTTCAAATGCACGGTTCAAAAGCGAGGGCTGAATGGATATACTTTTTACGTCTCCAAATATGTCTACAAAAAATAGTTTTATAAACTTTACATTATTCTCTTCAATATATTGAAGTACTTCTCTTTTCGTATATTCCATACAGCAATTCCTTATGACAACCTCGAAAAAATCTCAAAAGGAAAGTTTCAAGAGGTTGCCGTATATGTTAGTTTTCCGACCAGCTTTACTCGACAGTAACAGACTTTGCAAGATTCCGAGGCTTGTCAGGATTGTTTCCGCGGTGTATTGCACAGTAATAGGAGAACAACTGTGCAGGTATTATGGACAGAATCGGTGCAAAGGCAGGTTCTGTATCTGGAATGGAAACAATCTGGTCAGCAGCATCCTTGAACGCACCCGTTGCATCCTGTGTAATGACAAACGTAACGGCACCTCTGGTCTTTACTTCTACAATGTTGCTTGCTATCTTTTCGTACAGCTCAGGCACGGTAGCCGTTGCCACCACCAGCGTAGAAGGATCTACCAATGCAATAGGACCGTGCTTCAGCTCCCCAGCAGCAAAGGCTTCGCTATGCATGTAGCTCACCTCCTTTAGCTTTAATGCACATTCCAAGCTGGAAGCACTGTCAAATTGTCGTCCGATAAAAAAGACCTTTTCTTTATTGTAATTCTGGGACACAAATTTCTGAATGCCCGTCTTGTCGTCCAAAATCTGCTGCACTTTGTCTGGAATACAGGACAATTCTTTCAGCAGTGAACAGTATGCATCATCAAAAAGCTGACCACGAAGTCGGGCGACTTTTAACGCAATCAAATACAGACATGCAAGCTGTGTCGTATATGCCTTTGTAGACGCAACGGCAATTTCAGGGCCAGCCCATGTATACACCACATCATCGGCTTCGCGGCTCACTGTCGAACCGACACAGTTTGTAATGGCAATGACATGCACGCCAGATTTTTTTGCAAGGCGCAATGCGGCAAGCGTATCTGCAGTTTCACCAGACTGGCTGATGACAATAAAAACATCATCCTTATTCAAAATAGGATTCATGTAACGGAATTCACTGGCAACATCGACAACAACAGGGATGCGGGCAAACTTTTCAAATGCATAGCGTGCAACAACACCTGCATGATAGGCAGTGCCACAGGCAGTGATGACAATCCGTTTTGCATTTTTCCAGAACGAGTCGTCATTGTGCTTTATTTCATCAAACTTAATGTCGCAAATCCTGTTGTTTTCTGCTATAAGGCGAGGCCGCAGCGTATCAGTCAACGCCTTTGGCTGTTCATGAATTTCTTTGAGCATAAAATGTTCATAGCCATTCTTTTCTGCACTGGAAATGTCCCAGTCAACGTGATACGGTTCTTTTATGACTTTGTTGCCATCGGCATCAAACAAATCAACATGATCTGCATACAGTACGGCAAGCTGTTTCTGATCAAGAAAATATACTTCACGCGTATGTTCCAGAACGGCAGGTACATCGCTGGCAATAAAGTTTTCGTTTTTGCCAAGCCCAACAATCAAAGGACTTTCCTTTCTAGCCGCAATGATGCGATCAGGAAAATCCCTGCACAGAACACCCAATGCGTAGCTGCCTTCGAGTTTTTTTAAAGCTTCCTGCACAGCTTTAAAGATATCCTTGTCCCTTATGTAATAGTAATTAACCAAATGGGCAATAACTTCGGTATCTGTTTGAGTACGAAACACAATGCCTTCGCCCTGTAGCCAGGACTTGAGCATCAGATAATTTTCTATGATGCCGTTGTGCACGACAGCAATAGTGCCACTCTCATTTAAATGAGGATGAGCATTCAGATCACTCGGTTCACCATGAGTCGCCCATCGCGTGTGACCAATGCCAAGACAGCCATGCACCGTTTCTTTTGTAATTTTTTCTTCAAGATATTTGATTGCGCCCTTAACCTTGCGCACCTGAATGTCTTCTCCAGAATAGACTGCTATTCCTGCACTGTCATATCCGCGATATTCAAGCTTCTTTAACCCTTCAACCAGAATAGGCGTTGCATCGCGCAAGCCTATGTATCCCACTATGCCGCACATAGAATCCCCTCTTAGCAAAAAATTTCTTTTGAAAATATCGTCAAATATGTATTATTGTACAGTATTTTCCAAGACCTGTGCAAGGACATCCACAATGCCACGGTCATACAGTTCAGGACTTTCCTTTAAACGAATGAGAGCCTTGTTCCTGTCTATGGGTTTCGTATAATCCGTCTTTTCCGTCATGTACACATAGTCTTCTGCAATGCGAATGATTCTGGCACACAACGGAATATCATCGCCAAACAGTCCTTCAGGAAATCCAGAACCGTCCATGTTTTCATGATGATATGTTATTGCATTCATGAATGTCACAATGTATTTTTTTGGAACAAAGTCAATGTAATTCAATGCCCTCAAAATGTGGGTACGCATGATTTTCTTTTCTTTTAAAAACAAGATTTCTGCACAGAACAGTTCAGAAGGGGCATCAAGGTATCCGGCATCGTGTACAAGTGAAGCACAGAAAAACAGAACAGTCTCGGTAAACTCCAAGTTCATCTGCCGTGCAATGAAAAATACCAGAGTACCTATTTTCTTTGAAAAATTCTTGCGGCTTATATGGCTGTCAATGCGCTCGCCCAGTTCAACACATTTTTCTGCAAGTCTTTTCAGTTCTTCTTTTTCCGAATCATCTTGAATGCATCCCAAAATAAGCTCGAACCTGCTTTTTGCAACATGATTGCGATGCATCCGCAATCCATGATGAACCAGCAGGACAACCAGAAGCACGAAAAAGATCAATGCTGAAAAGGCAATCAGACTGTCAATGTACGAAGCATTTTCCTGCACGCCAACAGACTGGGAAGCAAGATTGTACACCATTTCCTTTATAGTGGAAACCAGTTCTTCCCAAAATTCTCCAGCTTCATTGTCATACGCAGAACCAGCACGATATGCAAAACAGAACATATCGAACATTATTTTACAAGACGGAAATTGTCTACATAAAAGCGACCGCTCATGCGCTCGGTTTCCCTGTAGCAAATGTTGATGCGCCGCACCAGATACAGTTCATCCTGAAACTCATCCAGAGAAAGCACAACAGTATGCCGTCCAGGACGGATGACGACATTTGATGTTTCGTGCCACCTCCAGTTATCAGTTGTCTGAAAGGCAATGCCCAGTTCAAAGGCCCTGCTTTCCGGGTTATAAATGTCAACGACAACATACTTTGCTCCGGAAAAGTCCCATTTGTAGTCCATAAAGTACATGCCGTCTTCAGCAGAATCAGGGGTAGATGCTATGAACTTGCATTCAAGGGACTGCTTGCCTTGCGAAGCCCATTGATTTGAAATTCGGGCAGACGTAGACAGTTTTGAAGGCCCCCACTGCTCCCAGTCAAAGCCAGCCCAAATCCAGTAATTGCCCTTTTCAAAATCATCAACTGTAATGACATTTCCTTGAGGAATCGAAGACCTGTCTCCAATAATGTTCTGACAGAATGCTGTTCGCCCCGACAGCACGCATGCACATGCACAGAGCACTGTAAAAAACAATCTTTTCATATCATCTAGCTCCTTGCCTTATAACCGAATAGTATGCCTTAGCATTTAAATTTGTTCATTTCACCCTTAAGGCTTCGTATTGCATCGACACTGGCACTGACACTTGCCTTTGCCTTGCGTGCAGCAGAAGAAATGGTTGCCGCCTTGTCGGCCATGTCGCTCATGCTGGCACTGACCGTTTCTGCCATGCTTGCAAGGCTGTCCATTTCCGCTGAAACCTGCTGGCTTCCTTCCAGCATCTTGCCAGAACCAGTCTTGACATCCGTCGTGATTGCATTGATGTGCTTCATGGCATCGAGAATCTGCTGACCGTCTTCATTCTGCTGCTGCATGGCATCATCAATGACCCGTTCCTGCTCACCAACTGTTTTTGTAAGCGAGAAAATCCTGTTGAACTGCTCCTGCACTTCGTTGCTTGACTTTGACACTTCGTTGATTGAGTTGTAGACATCCTTAAGAGACTGCTGCATCCTTGCACCCTGCGAAGAAGACTCTTCTGCAAGCTTTCTGATTTCATCAGCAACAACACTGAATCCCTGTCCGCTCGCTCCTGCATGGGCAGCTTCTATTGCAGCATTCATGGCAAGCAAGTTTGTCTGGCTCGCAATGTTCTTTATGACGGCAGACGCTTCCGAAAGGTTCTTTGACTTGTCCTGAATATCCTTTGAAAGTTCTACCGTCCTGTTAATCAGTGACATGCCGTCTTCGGAAGCCTTTTCCAAAGCTTCCATGGAAACCTTGTTCGTTGCAAGAATCTGCGTTACAGAGGCGATATTTGCCGTCATCTGTTCAATGGAATTTGAAGACTGGGCAACACTTTCTGCCTGCATATCAATGTTGCTGCTCAGGATCGTGATGTTCTTTACAATCTGGTCAACGACGGCCTTTGCTTCGGTAACGCCGGATGCGTGGCCAATCATTTGTTCCTGAACGGCACCGATGCTTCCCGTAATATCATTGACAGCCATGTCCGTTTCGTGCATGGAACTGTCAAGCTCAGAACCAATCTGCTCCATCTTTCTGCTCGTCGCCTTGGCACTGTTGATTGAAGAACCGATTTTTTCCATCGTCCTGTTAAAGCTCTGGCACATGGCCCCAATCTCATTGTCTTCCGTTACCTTAAGGCGCACGGTAAGGTCTCCGTCTCCTTCGCTTATGTTCTTCAATGCCTTTTCACTTTCGCTCAGAGGCTTTGTAAGGCGAGACACAATAATGTATGTAAGGACGGCAACAAGGATAATCTGAATGACGAATGCACAAATGACCGTCCACAAAGCCGAAACAGCATTTTTCTGCATGGCAGAAACACTTGTCTTGGAAACAAGATACCAGGCGGAATCATTCCTGTCTGGATGAATGCGGGCAATTACAGTGAAAAGACGGTTATTGCCTTTGCCGGCAATGAACGACACGGATTCTTCCTGTGCATACTCATCAGAAAACCACTTGCCATATTCGGAGTCCGTAAAAAGGGCACTTTTCTGACCGACAGAAGAGCCATCCGTTGCACCCATGACAGCTCCCGAAGAACTCAGAAACTGAGTCTGGGTTGTTTCATAGATGGAACTGCCATCGAGCAAGTCTTCCATATTGGAGAGAACAATATCCACTCCTGCCAATCCCACCGTCTGACCTATTGAGTTTATGATGGCAACATACGCCTGAGCAGAAAGCACCCGCTCTCCATCAATGGACACAAAGGAAGGATTGGTAATGGTTGCCAGACAGTCCTTTATCTTTTCCTGATCATCAACAACGGGAAGTCCCGTTGTACTGTCATTCTTAATGCGTCCGTCACTGTCTTTTATGTAATGAATGCGGAACTGTCCAGTCGGGTTTGTTTCGGGGTCTGCATCAATCGCATCCCTATGGTCAAAAAGAGAGGGCAACCAAATTGCCCACACAGATTTTGCTGCGGTATTGTTTACAAAGGAACGGATTTCCTGCTCGCACACAGTACGGCGCATGTCATCGGGGATAGTCCATGAAGCACCAAGCATTCCGCCTATTGCCTCTACCGAATTGACCGTTTCCATCATTTCTTTTTCAACCGAATTGGCTTTTTTTTCTGTAAGCGCCCTAATTATCTCTTCTGCCTGTTCTGTGTTCATCTTGAACACGGTTCGACCGATGATGAACGTCATTATAATCGAAATGCAAAGCATTCCGATTCCAATCATCAACAAAAAACTCCCCTTGATAGACCTCAAATTACTAGCAGAACTCATAAAAATATTATAAATAGAGTTCTTAGGCTCGTCAATAAAAAAGCGAAGGATGTGTCTATCATGAAAAAACTTGTCTGGTTTCAATTCCTGCAATATAATGAAAAGACTTACATTCAATCTAAGGAGAATACCATGAACAAATACGCAGGAACACAAACAGAAAAAAACTTACAGGCCGCCTTTGCAGGAGAATCAAAAGCACGCAACATGTATACATACTTTTCACAGGTTGCTCAAAAAGAAGGCAATGACAAAATAGCAAAAGTCTTTGAAAAGACAGCCCTCAACGAAGAAAACCACGCAAAAATCTGGTTTAAGGAACTCGAAGGCATTGCAGACTCACGTGCAAACTTGGAGACTGCTGCAAATGGCGAAAACTACGAATGGACGGACATGTATGCAGGTTTTGCAGAAACAGCCGAAAAAGAAGGATTTGCAGACCTTGCCGCAAAGTTCCGTGCAGTTGCAGAAATTGAAAAACGCCATGAAGAGCGGTACCGCTCCCTGCTGAAAGACGAAGATACAAAGGCTCAGCTCAAGAACGGTTCTGTAAAAGTATGGGAATGTCTTGTATGCGGACACATCGTGACAGGCCCTGTCGCTCCAGAGTATTGCCCGACATGTGGTGAACACAACCAGTACTTCGAAGTCCGAGAAGACAACTACGACTTAATCATGACGTGGGGAAAATAATCGAGGGCGGCATCATTGACCGTAACGCCTGCCGGTTTTAAGACATGAAGCCAGCAGGTGTTGCATCTCAAAAAAACTCCACATGTGCGAAGAAAACCATACACCAGCATTCCATTTTATTGCTTATCACATTCTTAAAGCAACGCTCCACAGTCTTTAAGCAACATAATTTCAAGATTTTCCTATAGTACTAAAAACACCACTACTACAGTCAGCATTGCAAATATTTTTTGTTCAATCACTTTTTTTCAAAAATGTGTACCAAAATGTACGTTCACGTGCAATTACAATAACAGGAGGTTCCTATGGAAATCACGAAATATCCGTTTCTAAGAGACGGTGAAGAAAAACTATTCACCCAGGACATCCTGGATGAAGCCGTACTGCTAAAGGCTCAGAACAGGCACATTCCCATAAAGTGCGATGTCGGCTTCAAGCTGCTCCTTGCCAGGGATACCAAGGCGTCACAGGCATGCCTGCGTGCCATACTCGGAGACCTGACGGGAAGGACTGTTGCGCAAGCAACCGTAACGAATGCGGAGTTGCTGCCCGACCTCATTGGCTCAAAAAAGCCCAGAATGGACATAAACTGCGTGTTTGACGGCGGTCAGCGGGCGGACATCGAGTTGCAGCTGTCATCGCAGATGGACGACCAGCGGCTGCGCTCCCTTTATTATGCAAGCAGGCTGTATTCGGGCAGCATACGTGAAGGAGAGTTTTACAAACATGCACGGAACGTCTACCAGATATTCCTTACGGACTACGATCCGTTCCATGACGGCACGTTTCATCACCGGGCAATGATGCGCCTTGACAACGGCAGCCTGTTCTCGGACAGGCTGCAGATAAGGTTCTACAACCTCAAGGTGCCGGGGTTCAAGGCTCTGGACGACATTCCCGAAGACTTGAAAAGGGCTGTGTTCTGGTGTAAATTCATATCAGACGGTATCGGGTCAACGGAACTAGCCCGATTTGCACGGCATAACGGCATGAGTGAGGAGCTGGAAATGGCGGAACAGGCATACAAAGAAATTACGGTAACGGAGGAAGAAAGGGCTTGGGCGTATCACCTTTCCATGGACAGGGCAGAAGTCGACTACAGGAATGAGCTTCTGCTGGGAATGGAAGAGGCAAGAGAAAAAGGTCTTAAGGAAGGTCGTGAAGAAGGTCGGAAAGAAGGTCGGAAAGAAGGTCTGGCGAAAGGTCAGGAAGAATCAAAGATTTCCACTGCCCGAAACCTGCTTGCAATGAAAGTTCTGTCTCATGAGCAGATTTCTAAGGCAGTCGGACTGACCTTAAATAAAATCGAAGAGCTTGCATCTGAGTTGTAACCAATAAAAAAGGGCATTCCCTTTCGGGGATGCCCTTCCTGCCATACTAAAACCAATTAGCGGAGAAGTGAAAGAACATTCTGTGAAGACTGGTTTGCCTGTGCAAGCATAGCAGTTCCAGCCTGCTGCAGAACATTGTTCTTTGTGAACTCAACCATTTCAGCAGCCATATCTGTATCACGGATTCTTGATTCAGAAGCCTGAGTATTTTCAGCTGCAACGTTCAAGCCTTCTACAGTCTTTTCAAGGCGGTTCTGATATGCACCGAGGTCAGCACGCTGCTTGTTGATTCTCTTGATTGCTTCATCGAGAGTTCCGATTGCGCGGTTTGCATCATCTGGAGTCTCAAGAGTAAGGATTTCTTCTGTACCTACATTGCGGATTCCGAGAGCAGAAGCTGTCATTGTTCCGATGTATACCTGTGTGCGCTGATCCATGTTAGCACCAATGTGGAGCCACATAGAACCAGTTACATTGTTTTCACCTGTTGGGCGAGCATAGCGACCTGTGAGCATATTCAAACCATTGAACTGTGCACAAGATGCAATGCGGTCTACTTCTGCTACGAGAGAAGAAACTTCTACCTGAATCATCAAGCGATCTTCTTCTGTGTAGATGCCGTTGCTTGACTGTACAGCAAGCTCGCGGATGCGCTGAATGATGTCTTCAGTTTCCTGAAGGTATCCTTCTGTTGTCTGGATGAAAGAAATTCCGTTCTGAGCATTTTCAGAAGCCTGATTCAAACCTCTGATCTGAGCACGCATTTTTTCAGAAACAGCGAGTCCAGAAGCATCATCACCGGCACGGTTGATTTTCAAGCCTGATGAAAGCTTCTCCATGCTCTTCTGCTGGCTCAACTCTGTAATGCCAGTTGAGCGCTGTGCAAACATTGCACTCATGTTGTGATTGATAACCATAATGTATCTCCTCTATAAGTTAAGGTGATTTTTCAAGCAAATATTTTATCCCATATCTGCCACCCAGGGCTGTTAATCCCTATACTTTGAATTTCGGAGATTCATTTTTTGACTTTAGGGAATTTAATTTTTTTATTCCGCACGAACATTTCCAGGCAACATCTTGCGAGTTTTGCCGCTTGCCCGTATACTTGCTTTATGGAATACATAGTGCTTTTCGGCCTTGTCATCTTTATATTCATACTGCTCAACTGGTTCATCAGATGGAAAGCCTACGGACAAAAGGAAAGCGTACAGAAAAAAGCACAGCAGGCTCGGAAAAAAGCTGCTGAAAAAGGCTTTGTCGTAAACTGTCCCCTGTGCAACACAGTCTTGCTGCCGGGCGAAAACCTCATAAGCCGAGTGTACCGTCCCATGACAGTTCCCGACCAGCTGTGCACCATAAGTGGCTGTCCGCACTGCTATCCCGTACCAGAAGCCGGCATAAAGCGACGGTGTCCAGTCTGCGGAAAAGAAGTCCCCCTTGAAGAAGGTCATCTGACGGCACGGCTGTTCAATTATGCAGACGGCAAAAAGCATGTCGTGGTAACGGGCTGCACAGAATGCTGCAAACGCTCCGCAAAATAGCTCAGGGCAAATGCACAGCAAAACCCCTCTTTCTTTTGACAAAGATACAGCCTTATGCAATAATGGTTGTTGAAATATAACCAAATCCTATTTTTAGGGAGGAAATCGAATGAAATCATATTTTGATTTAAAGGGACAGGTTGCCGTTGTAACGGGATGTTCAACGGGGCTTGGCGTTCAGATGGCCCATGCATTGGCAAATCAAGGGGCAAACATTGTTGCCATTGCCCGCCGCAAAGACAAGATAGAAGCTGTTGCAAAGGAAATTGCCGATACGTATGGCGTAGAAACCCTTGCCGTACAGTGCGACATTACGGATACTGCACGCGTTGAAGCAGCCATCGATGAAGTGCTTGCAAAATTCAAGCGGATTGACATTGTCATCAACAATGCAGGAACAGGAGCCGTTGCCCCTGCCGAAGACATTACCGATGACCAGTTCTACAACGAGGTAAACATTGATTTGTTCGGTTCATTCCGTGTAGCACGTGCCGCAGCAAAAAAGGCCATGATTCCTGCAAAGTATGGACGCATCATAAACATTGCTTCAATGTACGGTCTTGTTGGAAACAAGGTTGCACCATGTTCTCCATACCACGCTGCAAAGGGAGGTGTTGTCAACATGACAAGAGGCCTTGCTGCAGAATGGGGCAAATACAACATAACGGTAAACGCCATCTGTCCGGGATATTTCTATTCTCCGCTCACAAAGGAAACACTGGACTCAGACTTTTTCCAAAAAAATGCCCAGACAATGATACCACTGAGCCGCTACGGCAACGAAGGAGAGCTTGATACAGCTGCAATCTTCCTTGCAAGCCCTGCTTCAAGCTATGTAACGGGAGTCGTGCTCCCTGTTGACGGCGGATACACATCAATGTAAGAGCTTGAGCGGACTGATTGTCCGCTCAAGCTGACGAGTTTTGGATTGCCATGCAATCCAAAACTCTGAACGACAGATGCCCGAGCTTTCCAATCGCCGCTGTCATAAGAAACTTCCCCGAAAATATAACACCGCCTGTCCACCGCACCAAAACCACCTGTACCACAGCACATTTTTCCTGTCATCTTGAAACTTCAACACATTTAGCATATTATGAAACCATGAAAGTAATGGTTGTTGGAAACGGTGGACGCGAGCACACAATAGCATGGAAGCTTGCCCAGAGTGATGAAGTTGAACAGGTTATCTGCGTACCGGGAAACGGGGGTACGGCACTTGAAAACAAATGCAAAAACAAATCGTTAAGCGAGGGCACATACGTGTCCATTGCAAAGGAAGAAAACTGTTCGATGGTCGTGATAGGCCCCGAAAACCCTTTGGCCGACGGATTGGCAGATGAGTTTTGGGCAGAAGAGATCCCTGCTGTCGGTCCCAAGAAAGCAGCAGCCCAGCTTGAAGCCAGCAAAGACTTGGCAAAAGAATTCATGAGTAAATACGGAGTTGCCTGCGCAAAAAGCAAGACTTTTACAGACGAAAACGAAGCCCTTGCCTACATTGAAGAACAGGGTGCACCCATCGTCATAAAGGCTGATGGACTGGCAGCGGGAAAGGGAGTCATCGTTGCACAGACACTCGAAGATGCCCGCCTTGCCGTAAAGGAACTGATGGAAGAAAACAAAGTCGGCGATGCAGGAAAAAAACTCGTCATTGAAGAATATCTCCGCGGAACAGAAGTTTCCATTCTGGCAGCCGTAAGCGTTACGCCCGAACACGCAACAGACGGAACAGCATGCATCATTCCGTTTGTCAGTGCCCGCGACCACAAGCGCCTCGAAGAAGGAGCTAAAGGACCGAACACGGGAGGAATGGGAGCCGTTGCACCCGTTGATGACTTTACTCCGGCAATTCAGGAACAATTCAAAAAGAACATTCTGGAACCGACACTCAAAGGATTAATTGCAGAAGGCTACGATTACAGGGGATTCATATTCTTTGGGCTGATGCTCACCCCAGACGGACCAAAATGCCTTGAATACAACGTAAGGCTGGGCGACCCGGAAACCCAGGCAGTACTTCCGCTCATGGACTTTGACTTTGCAAAAATGTGCAAGGCAATTGCCGAAGGAACACTTTCGACATTTGACTTTAAATGGAAAAAAGGCTATTCCGTTGCACCAGTAGCAGTGAGCGGCGGCTATCCAAACATATACAAGAAAGGCATTCAGATTTCAATAGACGAAAATCCCCTGAAGGAAACGGGAGCAAAGCTGTTCATTGCAGGAGCCATCGAAGACAGGCGCAGGGACAGGCGTCCAGCATCTGCAATACCATCGCTCATTACAAGCGGAGGACGAGTGCTTGCCTGTTCTGCACAGGGAGAAACCTTTACGCAGGCATGGAACGATGCATACAAGGCACTCGCCTGCATCAAGTTCAGCGGCATGTACTACCGCAAGGACATTGGATTGCCCGGTGCGGCAGAATCAAATTAAAAGCTAGTTGCGCTCAGACTCTTCCACAGCAGAAGGTTCGTCCTCTATGTACAGGAAGAGCGTTGAGCGTGAAAAATCGTATCCGTTCAAATCGTCAGGAATGTCTGCAGAAGACAGAATCATGTAATCCTTTTTGTCTGCATCAAAATTGATGACCCATGTATCATGGAACTTTTTGCCGTTCAGCGTTTCAATGTTGAACGTCATCTGCTTTTTTGCAACCGTATATGTTCCAGCCCATGTGTTTTCACCCTTTTTCTGAGTCTGTACGATGCACATCGTATTGTCGTTTTCACACACAATCATTGTCGTGTACTTGCCGTTAATAAAGCTCCATGTACCGATATAGGCAGAAGCAGTAATGTCCTTTGCCTTGTTGCTGACAGACGTACCGGCATCTTTGACAGACCCCTTTACACCCTTAAAGAACGTGCTTGCTCCTTCTTTTATCTTTGAACCGTTGGAACCTTCTTCGCTTGCAGCAAATACAGGGACAACCGCAAGTGCAAGAACAGAAAAAGCGACAGCAACCATTTTTTTCGTACATTTCATCATACTACAAAGACCTCCACTATTCAGGACACCCGAATCAGTTCCATACAGCAACCGTCAGGGACATCCCCATTACAAAAATATAATTCCAAGAATACCGGCAGGTATCAGGTAACAGGCAAACCATGCCAGTTTTCCTTTGCGGACAAGCTTCATGAGCCATGTGAGTGCAAGAATTCCACAGACAAAAGATGCAGCGCATCCTGCCACGACAGAGACAATGCCAACCGAAGAGCCAACCTTGCCAATATCCTTCAATTCAAGCAGGAAAGCTCCCAGTATTGCCGGTATTGAAGCTATAAAAGAAAACTCCCCAGCAACCTCTCTGGTTACACCGCACAGCAGCGCACCCGAAATAGTTGAACCGCTCCGCGACACGCCGGGAAGCGTTCCGATTCCCTGAAAAAAACCGATGGCGAGGGATTGCCACCACGACGGAGCCAAGCAGGATTCATCCTGCCCTCTGCGCGCTTCAAAACGCTTTTCCCCAATGGCAGACACGATCAGCAGCACCGATGTAAACAGGAACCCTGCACATATACATTTTATCGGAAGATCGGCAAGCTTTTTTTCAACAATAATGCCGATGACTCCGGTAATCAGCGTTGCAAGCACGACACCCGCAATGTACTTCCGGTACACCAGTTCTTCGGCACCGGCACTTTTACGCAGAATCATCCTGCCGAACGTGCGGAAAAGGACGCCTATCTTTTTGCGAAAGAACAAAACGACGGCACACAGAGTGGCAAGGTGAAGGAACACATCAAACAGCAGCGGTACATCGGAAAGCCCGAACAGGTGTCGGGCAATGGCAAGATGACCCGAAGATGAAACAGGAAGAAACTCTGCAATTCCCTGCAGAATGCCAAGAACAATGCTTTGAATAACAGACATAAAAAATCCCCTCTAGCAAGAGGGGATTATATCACAGAATCACTGTTTAGGGCATCTCGAAAAACTCATTTCCGTGATTTTTTCAAGGTTTCCTTCATAAAAGTCAACGCATCACACCTTGAGCTTGAACTTCATGGTCATGTCTTCGAGAACCTTAATGGATTCAAGGTTTTTGTCGGAGGATTCGCTGCTCCTGTTTATGTTGCTTACAATGCTGTCCGTACCGGCAAGCATCTTTTCAACAAATTCAAAGACAGAATTTGAAGTCTGTTCCAGACTGCGGATTTCAGTACTGACCGTCTTGCCTTCTGCGAGCATCTCGGCGGCTCCCTGTTTTACGCTGATTGTAGAATCGTCAATGCTGCGCATGGCGTCAATAATCTGGGAGCTTCCGGCATTCTGCTCGTTCATGGCATTCATGACAATCTCTTCCTGCGTCTTGACCGTCTTTGCAAGATCAAAGATGACGGCAAACTGATCCTGCAAAGCCTTTGTGCTGGAAGCAACGCGCTTGATAACTTCATCAAGATTCTGAAGGCTTTCTGAAATCTTTTTACCCTGGGCATTGCTCTGTTCCGCCAGCTTTCGAATTTCATCAGCAACAACGGCAAAGCCTTTTCCCGCCTCACCAGCATGGGCAGCCTCAATTGCAGCGTTCATAGCAAGCAGGTTCGTCTGTTCGGCTATGTTCTGGATGACATTTGAAGCATCCATAAGTCCCGAAGACTCCGAAAGAATGCGCTCTGAAACGTTGACAGCCTCCTGAACGCGGCTGTTTCCCTCGTCCGAAGCAGAACCAAGCTTTTCTATTGAATCGGCATTTTTTGAAAGGATGCCGGTTACGCTCTGAATGTTTGCAATCATTTCACGAACAGCAGCAGAACTCTGCTCCACGGCAGAAGACTGAGATTCAATGCTCTGGTTCAGCATGTCGATATTCCGCGTAATCATTTCCATTGCAGAAGAAACATTGCCGACTCCAGCAGACTGCGTTTCCATAAGTGTCTTGACATCCTTTATGTTGTTTACAATCTGCTGCACAGAAGTATTTGTAGAAATCATCTGGGTTTCCAAGGAACGGCCAGACTCCTTCGTGCTTCCAACAGATTGCTTTACGCCTTCCAAAACCTTCTTCGTTGCTTCATAAAACGAATTTATGTTGCCGACAAGAAGACCCGCCTCTTCCCTCGATGTCACGACAAGCGGCTGCATGGTGTAATTGCCCTCGGCAAGCTTTTGGGCAAAATTCGTAATGCCCTTGATTCTCCCCGTAAGGCTTTTTACCATGGCAAAAAAGCCGGCCGCATTCAAGACCATCCCAATAATGGCGGCAGGCAACATGTAGGAAACAAATACTTCCATAAAGGTTTTGCCTTCATTGCTGGGTGTAAAAAGAGGTGCAATCACAAGTGCGACAAGACCAATCGCAGAAAACACGTTTATGAGCAGAAACCTTGAAAGCAGATTCATCTTAAGGTGCTTTTCGTAAAACGGAAGCTGGCCAAGCCAATCTTCAAGGTTTTCAAGCCACAGGATGTAAAAAAGAAGACCGATCAAAAACGTAGAGCCTACGGAAATATTTATGAACGACCATAAGCTGAAGGAATAAACTTCATTTTTTACCGCACTGGAAGCGAATACAAAAGGATAGCAGAATGCATTAATGAGAAGCAACCCAATGAATGCACCGACGACAATCGGGTACAGACTGTTGAGGGAATCGCACGAAGATTCTGTGCCGTCATACGACTTGTATTTTGAAATGGCCCACTTGTACATGAGTACGGCAATGGCAGCATAAAACACAAGATATGCTACCGATATGGGAGAAACAAAGCACTTGAATAAATCTGCTACACCAAACAATCCACAAAAAACAGAGAAAAAAAGGCAATACACCATTGGTGCCAAACACATCAGTGCAAAGAATATGCTAATCTTTCCTGAAGGCTCTGGAAGTTTTGATTCAGCCATAAAAAACTCCTATCAGTTAATGAAAGTTTCGTTATAATTCTCCATTATAACCGTGATTCTGGAAAAATTCTACCTTAAAATATCCAACAAGCATAAAATTCCCAGCACTTTTTGCCAATGGCAGATCCTCGAGCTTTTTTTTGGCCTGAAAAACGCGACCTATCTTTTTTCAGAAAGATTTATCCGCCAGAAAAAATTTTTTTTCTGGCAGATAAATTTTTTTTTCTGGCGGAAAAA